>Ga0315542_1000531_pt1 | contig 24012 bp, 18 predicted proteins | sample SalMarSW160120MG_FD_202541 | JGI IMG/M metagenome (GOLD analysis project Ga0315542, IMG submission 202541) | Salt marsh sediment microbial communities from the Plum Island Ecosystem LTER, Massachusetts, United States - Salt Marsh Sediment SW1601-20 ... | reverse complement strand
CATGGTTGAACTCGGCTATGAACCATCCCTTGGAAGGGTCATGCAGGTATTTGATCGCGAGGGAAGTCAAGGTGTCGTGTGGCTGGACAATGACCGCAGCGAATTCCTTGAAGACCCGTGAGGAGGCCGGGGCCGGTTGGGCAACGGAAATCCCGGCCTCTTTATGTGGCGCAGCACAGGAGAGCAGAGTGAGGAAGAGCAGGGTGCCCAGGCAGGGGTACCAATGCCGTAAAAGGGCCTTCAAGACAATATTCCCTTCAGTCGAAAATTTTCCCAGGGCTCGGTTTTGTCCATCATTTCTCGCGGTGGGACGGGCTCCACCGTGACCAGATGCTCGATGGTGTGAAAAACATCCTTGCTGATGATAATTTCGCCCGGTCCCGCCAGCAGGTTCAATGAATAGGCCGTCTTGAAACTTTCACCGATAAAGGTGTGGACCTTGTTGGGGAGGGCCTCAACCGGCCCTGAAAGGGCCACACCACTGCTGATCCCGATGCCTATTTTGTCGAGGATCCGGTTTTCGTCCGTCCCTTCGTTCAAGAGGGCTTCCTGCAGGGCAAGGGCTGCCTTCACGGCTCTCTCCGTGTGGTCCGGCTGGAGAGGCGCGCTGATAAATACACAACTCACCGCATCACCGATGAACTTATCAACCTGACCGCCGAATGTTTCGGCGGCCCGGGCGGCCATGGCAAAATACTGGTTAAGGTCCACAATCACATCTTCCGGGGCCCTGTTTTCTGCATATTCCCTGAACCCTTTCACGCCTGCAAAGAGGACGGTAATCTGACTTCTCGTTATTTGAGTCGGCAAAAGACCTCCTGATGCACCGGCCTCGTGCGGAAAAGGTCTTGGAGATGCGTTCACGCGAGGAGATTGTTCACTTTCCCTTCTTTCTTCAAGGCCGGCCGATAGGGCATTGAGGCCGGTTGCCAGGCTGCCCAGATAAAGACCCGGGATGGAACGGAGTTGAAAGCCCGCCTCGCCGTTTCTCAAGCCCTCAATGGCTGACACGACTTCAGCCATCCGGTTTGAAAAGCGTCTGCAGGCCAGAAAGATAAAGATCAGGCATAAAAGGAACCCAGGCAGGCTGTACATCACAAATGTACGGGAAAGAAGGGAAGTCCTGCCCGCCAATTGCTGGTGTATCTGATCTGAGGAAAGCCCGAGATGAAAGAACCCGATAGTCATCTGTTTGTAGGTAATGGGAACACCGATATCCAGGATTTTATACCCGGGTGGTTTCCCCACACTTAGAGATCGCACGCCTAGTTGGTCATCAGACCTCACGGATTTGTCGAAATGGGTCAGAATGCCGCCAAGTCTCTTTGGCCCGGTATGTGCAATAACCTTCTTTGTCTTGTCCATGACAACGGCATACAGGGTTCCCGGCTCCTTGTCCGCCCCTTCAATCAGCAGGTTCAACCCGAGGGTATCGCCGCTCAACAGGGCCATCCGGGAATTTCTCGCAAACTGGCGCGCCAGGACGGTTTCGCTTTTGATTATTTCCGTGTAGGCGGCCTTGTGCTGTTGATTTGAGGCGAGAAAACCGGACGGCACCAGGATCACGAGAACGAAAAAAAAGAACAGGATGGATATCTTGAAAAACAGGGGAAAATAATTTCTGGGTGGGTTCATCCTGGCTACCGAATTAGGTGTTGATTGATGAATGGATTTGCATTAGGCTCAACTGACAACCATTTGCCCTTCAATCCTCAAGTGCACAGGGGACGAGAGTTGGTGCCTTTTTTTCCAAGCCTTTTTCCCATGCGGCTTGGAGGCTGATTTGATAGACCATAGCAAAAGAATTCGAAAAATGCTATTTCAATTTTTGAGGTGAAACAGACGGAAAAGGCAAGACAAATACTCCTTGACTGAAAAGTCCGGCGTCTGGCATAATAAACGGTCTTTTCAATATGATATCTCCAACCTCTATCAGGATAGAATGCTCCCATGAACGAGATCACAAATAGGCGTTTCGGAAAGTATATGCTCCTGGACAAGGTCGCACTCGGTGGTATGGCGGAACTGTACCGGGCCATGATTACCGGGGTCCAAGGTTTTGAAAAACTCATCGCCGTCAAAAGGATTCTGCCGCACCTGACCATCGAGAAGGAACTGGTGGATTCCTTTATTGATGAGGCCAAGCTGGCGGCCTTGCTGCACCACCAGAATATCGTCCAGATCTATGACTTCGGCAGCGTGGAGAAGTCCTATTTCATCGCCATGGAGTACCTGTTCGGCAAGGATCTTAACCATGTGACAGAGAAGGCCAAACAGAAAGGGGATCAACTCGACCTGGAGAATGCCCTCCACATCGTCTCCAGGGTCGCTTCCGGGCTCCACTATGCACACAATCTTAAGGATTTTCAGGGAAAACCCCTCAATATCATACACCGGGATATCAGCCCTCAGAACGTCTTTATTACCTACGAAGGGGATGTCAAAATCGTCGATTTCGGCATCGCCAAGGCCGCCACGCGGAGTTCCATGACCCAGGTGGGGATGATCAAGGGGAAGGTAGCCTACATGTCCCCCGAACAGGCCGATGGAAAGGTCATTGATTACCGGTCCGATATCTTTTCTCTCGGCATCATCCTCTACGAACTGGTTACCGGGAAGAGGATGTTCCGGGGGGACACCATGCAGATCCTGTCAAAAGTCAGGGTGGCGGAATTTGTCCCTCCTGATCAGCTTGTCAAAGATCTCCCGGCCAAGCTTTATGATATTCTGGGCCAATCATTGGCCATGGACCCGGAAAAACGTTATCAGTCGTGCAACGACATGCTGGCCGATCTGGAAGAATGCATGTACGCCCTTCCCAAGAGACCCACGACGCGTGGTCTTTCCGGATACATGAAAGGCCTTTTTAAGGGTGAGATTGCAGAAGAGGAAAAGACCATGCGCGATCTTGTCGGGGATCATTCAGGTGGCGCGCCGGAGAAGGAAAAAGCGCCCGTTCCTTCCAAAAAGGTTGCGGAAGAACATGTCGAAGAACCCCCATCCCATCGGGACGAGAAGCCCGGGAAGAAAGGTTTGATTCTGGCTGCAATCGGGGGGATTGTCCTGGTTGTCCTCTTGGTCGTCATTTTTTGGCCCGGAGAAAAACCTGCGAAGCAATCCGCGGAATCCCCAAAGGCGGTCGTGGCGGAGAAGCAGACCCCGGCGGAACAGGCGACTCAGGCTACCGGGACGCAAGCACCCGCCTCCGAAAACAAGCCGGAAGAGGCGGCGAAACCTGCAACAGGAGAAAGCGCCGAAAAGGAGGCATCGACCTCCGAACAGGCCCCGGAGGAAGAAAAAGGCGCTGCCAAGCTTGCGGAAGCAAAGGGAGCGCTGGACGAGAAACGGTACGGTGATGCTGTCGCCCTTTTTGAGGTTGCTCTGACTGAGAATCCCGCCCTGAAGGAGAAGGCCTCAGCCGACTATGAAAAGGCCCTGCTCGCAGAGGCGGATTCTGTGGCCAAGACGGACCCCGAAATGATGGAACGGTTGCTTCTGAAAGCAGTGGATCTGAATCCGGCCAGTGTCAAGGCGCATGCGAAGCTGGGCTTTCTTTATGTGCAGAGGAAGGATTTTCCGGAGGCCGTCAGGCAGTACACGAAGGTGAGCGAACTTGATCCTGAGTATACGGATGCATTCTTCAACCTGGGATACCTTTACGCCGTGACCAAGGACTATGAACAGGCGGAGAAGGCGTACCAGCGCGTGGTGGAATTGAAGCCCGACTACCTGGATGAGGCCCTCTTCAATCTGGCCATGGTCCAAAACCGTTTGGGAAAAAAGGCCGAATGTATCGCGAATCTGGAGAAGGCGCTTGAGCTCAATCCCAAGAATGAACGGGTGAAAAACTATTTGAAAAAACTTAAGAAGCAATAGGGGGAGCAAGCATGAAAAAGGACATAAAACGGTTGATCCCATTGGCTTTGGCGGGTATTTTCCTCCTGTCACTCCTTGTTTCCTGCGTCGGTCTTGAGAAAATGGGCATCATGAAGGGCAAGAAAGAAGCCACGCCAACTACTTCTCAGGCCGCTCCCGTGGGAGAGACACAGAATCATGCGTCACCTGCCCAGAAGGGTACCGGCGTCACCCAACCCTCCCAGTCTTCTCAGGGCCAGATGAAGCCGATGACGAAAGAGGAGTCTGAAAAATATTTCGTGCACCAGGTAAAATGGCCCAATGAATCCCTCTCCATTATTGCCAAGTGGTATACCGGTAGCCTGATGAACTGGAAGCTGTTGGCCAGGGCAAATCCCCAGATGAAACCGACCGTCATTCACAATGGCGACCGGATCCGCATCCCGGTGAACATGCTCAAGACCAGGGATCCCATGCCCGAGGCCTTTGTAGACGAACTCGTGCAGAGCCTGAAAAAAGAAAAACCGGGCAAGGATTCTGAGGGAGGGCAGACGGAAGAGGAACCCGCCCTGTTTGGCCCAAAAGGGCTGAAGAGTGAGTAAAAGGAGGTCTGAACGATGCCAAGTCCAAGTTCCCAAGACTTTCCCTTTACAGTCCTGGTTTTGGCCCCATTCAGGGGCCGGGAAAAGGAAAAATGGAAAAAGGGCCCCATTGATGTCACCCTTGAAACCCTGGACAAGGTACTCTCGGAAGTCAGGCCTTCATTCGATCTCCCGGTTTCCGGAAATATCTACCCTCCAGAATATCTCACCTTTGAAATCGAAAGACGCAAGGATTTTCGTCCGGATGGGCTGCTGTCCTGCAACTCATTTCTGAAAAACATTCTGGATGCCCGGGAATTTGTCCTCGATGCACCTGCCAAGGGTTTGAACCGAAAGGAAATCATTGAGCGTATCAGGGATTGGCCTGGTCTGCCTCCTCTGGAGCTGCCGAAATCGCCTGGTAATAAGACAAGCAAGAAGGCAGATACCATCGATGACATCCTGAATATGGTGTCGATTCCGGACAGGAAGGGCGGCCATCGAGGTGAGGAAAAAGAACTGGTGAGGCAGATGGAGGGTTTGCTTGGCGGCATTTTGGCACGAACCTTTTCCCATGAGGAATTCAGGCAGCTGGAAGAAGTTTGGGGGGGGCTTGGTTTTTTGTTGTCCCGGTCCCGGCGTGTCTCAGAACCACGAGTCTCCGTAAGACTGTTACCCGTGTCTTCGGAAGCGCTTGAAGAGACGCTCGATGATTTCATACTTGAATTCGCAAGGGAAATCCCGTCTCTCATTGTGGTGGATATAGCATTTGACACTTCTCCACACAGCATTGAACTCCTCAGGAGGTTGGGCGAGATAGCGGAAGCATTGCTCGTTCCTACAATTGGGTGGATATCTCCCCGATTTTTAAACATTGATTCCTGGGAGGACCTGAAGACGCTTCCCTATCTTCCCCATTATCTCGAAAACGCCGAATTCGGCAAGTGGCAGACACTGAAAAAGGGGGATTCCGGAAAATGGCTAGGACTTACCTGTAGCCGCTTCCTCGATAGATACCCATACGGGCCTGAATCTCAGAAAGGCCCTGTTTATTTTGAGGAGAAAGCAATCCCCTGGAGAAACCCAGTATGGGGGCTGGCAACCCTGGTCCTACGGAGCCAGTTGGAAACAGGATGGCCCGCTCATTTCGGGGATTGGCAAAGGTTTCATTTGGAAGATCTTGCTTTACGCGATCCGGGGGAAAGAAAACAATACCCCACTGAGGTTGCGTTCAGTGAGGACAGAATGGCACAATTCGTAAAGAGTGGCATTATCCCTCTGATTTCCCAACAGAATCGAGACATTGCATTTTTTCCGGATGAAACGACCATAGCCGGGACTTCCTTGGCCTTTCAGCTGGTGGTGAGCAGGATTATCCAGTTCCTGATCTTGTGCAAGGAAAGCTTCGACAAAGGTTTGAATCCTTCAGAAATTCAGAGGGAGTTGCGGAAGGCTATCGTCACATTTTGGGAGAAGACAGGACATGCGCCACCCGCGGATATCCATCTTTCTGTCACAAGACCCGATTCGGAAAAGCCCCCAGTTGTGGATTTTGCTTTAAAGCCTTCGCCGGAGATCCTGCCGTCGGGAGAAAGAATTGAATTGCAGTTTTATTGGTAGATGTCTAACCCGTATTTCTCACCGATCTTCGTCGCGAGATGGCGGAGAGGCCCATGCATATAAGGCGTGCGAAGGAAAATGGCCGCAGGCGTACTTTCACAGTATATCAAGGATATTTTCTGAGCGCAACGCAGTAGGCATGGGGCTATCCACCGTCACAGCAGACTATTGGTGAGAAATCCGGGCTAGGGGAAGGCCTAAAGCAGCCCTTTGACGGACTCCTTCAAAGGATCCGAGAGGGCTTCAATGGCATCCAGATCGATGATTTCCTGGAAGGCAGGAATGCCCGATAGCTGGGTAATCTGTTGGATGAAATCTTCCGGTGGCAGAAAGGTCTTCAGCGGCGCCTCCAGAGTAACCACCGGAAGCCCTCCCAATTCAGCTATTTCCTCTGTCTGCACAACGTAACGGAGATCCTCCAGCAGTCCACCGATATCAGAAAACCGATGCAAGAAGATTATCGGGAAGAGATGATGAACTACCGTCTGTTTCATGTCTTCCGCCTGCTTCGGTTCCTCACCGGCGAGCATTGCTTTCAGCCTGGTGAGAGAGCAATCGCTGTGGAAGGAGATGACCCATTTTGCCGATGCGGTGATCGTGATGGCCTTGTTGGGCGATCCTTCGGAATGAAGGGAATATTGAAAAGGGGTGGCCTCCAGTTGGTTCGGTATGGGAGCAAGAGGTGTCTGCAGCTTGGTAGGCAAACCAAAAGGCTTTTGAGCCACTGATGCATAGCGTTCCTGCAACTCCGCGAACGCCTTGTCCGACCCAGGCACTTCTTCCATTGTGCCGCTGCGCACGTAGGTCCCCAGCAGTTTTCTCGGTACAAACAAGGGACGGAGCACGTTCAGGTGCCGTTTTACCCGTTTTGAAAGTTCCGCCGAGATCTTCTCAGTGGCACCACGGAGTTTCAGAAACTCCTGATTGTCAAGACTTTTTCTCTCAATCTCTCTAGGTTCCATGGCTCATCCTGAAATTAGCTTAGTGCCCATCCACGAATCAATTTTGGACACAAGTCAGTTTCCATTTCAAAAATGAGATAGTTTTTACAAGATCAAGGAAATCAAGGGGTTGCGCCGAGACGTACTGTAGTACGTCACACAAGGAACCCCGCAGATTGACGCCGAGATTGTGAAAAATAGCCATTTATGGATGGAAACTAGCTTAGTTTTCATAGAGTTGCTATCATAGGGAAGAGATCTTGTCAATTATTTTAAATCCACCACAAAGAGGTCGGTCTGTTCCTCATCAGAAAATGCCCCGAAGAGAATGGCTGCCGGGTGCCCCTCAACCTTTACAAAATAGAATGAAGCAGGCTTGATTTCATTCTTGACTGCCCACGCCGTAAATTCCCTGTCTCCAAGCGTCACCTTGAGTCCCTGCATGGGGTAGTTGAGGGTGGACTGGCTGGGCAGGCTGCCCTTAGGGCCGACCGCGTGGAAGAGAATATCTCCTTCTGATACGCCGAACATGGCTCCCGGCCAAGCGCCCTCAACAGGACCAACCTCAAACCACTGCCCTATCTGGGCATTGCCGTACACGTCGAGCCGGTACTCCCGTTGCGTGGTTTTGAGCGGGCTGTGGACCTTTGCCACGACCTTGGCCCCGAATCCCGGATCAGACAAAGACATGATCTGGGCATCCCTGAGAACTGTCGGCAAGCCTTCCAATTGCAGGGTGCCTTCCGTCAACAGGACGAGTATGGGGAACGCGTGGCCTTTCTGGGCCTGCAGGGTCATTGCGAGCAATGACAGGCCATACCGTACCGAGGGTTCCTGGAAATTTTCAGCCGATCCGAGAATCCCCCACAGAGACGTATTCGCTTCCAGCAATTCCTCCCTGGGTTTGATCCACGCCATCTTTTCCAGGTCGTCCTCCCAGAAGTGACCGTTGGCTTCAAGGCCGTAGGTCTTAAGCTGCCCCATGAGCTTTTTCACGACATCTTCAGAGGTGGTCAATGCACTCAGCCACACATTTTTCATGAATTCCCTCTCCTTCGTGTTTTTGATTTCAGGGATCGCATATCCCATGCGCGGGTCATCGGCGATCGGATGGGTCTGTCTTTTCTCTCTTGCAGACCAAGGTCTGCATCGAAGTACACAATCAAACATAGAAAGGTCTGTTACACTAAAAAGAAATGATGAAATACATTTATCATTAACGGCCGGATTCCGTCAACCGGATACTTGCGGCAGACTTCCGCCTTTCTTGGGTTGATCCCATTTGACTTTTCTTCAACAAGTATAGTAAAAATGGTACCGTTAGCTTTTGTTTCCGTCTTCAGCGGGGCTTGGCAGTTAACCTTTTCCCCCACATGCGTACAGAAGGAGATGCCTCATGAAATTATCTCATTTCGTGACCATTGGCATAGTAGTGAGTATTTTGATCGGCATAGTAGTGTGCCTGGGCGTCTACTTTTTCGTATACAAGAAGGTTATCAAACCTGCACAGACAAGGGGCGTTGTGAATACCACCATGGAAACCTTTAAAAAAGCCAAACAAGCCAGTGCAGATGAAGAAAGCCTGAATGCTACCGGGCAGGACGCGGAAGCAACCATCCTGGAGGTTCACGATGCAGGTTTCACGACGAAAAGGTATACCCAGCTCATTTTGGTCCTGGATGTCATGCCGGCGAATGGACAGGCTTTTCAGGTAAAAACGACGAAAATGATTTCCCAGTCCCATGCGTTTCTCTTTCAACCGGGGGCCAAACTGAAAGTCAAGTATGATCCCGCCCACCACGATCAGATCGCCCTCGTCTCATCTCCCGTTCCGGCATCTGTAGGGCCGAAGAATTCTTCTCAACGCCTTGAGGAGTTAGATAAGTTGAAGAAAAAAGGCTTAATTAATGAAGACGAGTACAAAAGAAAGCGCCAGGAAATCCTAAATAGCCTCTAATAGGGGCTGCTCCCCGAAACATATGGGATCTGGATCTCTATCTGATGAGCAAAGACAGGTTAGCCAGATTCTGAACCAGCTCGCCTATGCTGGCCTCCAAGGCATGAAGGATATTTTCTTCCCCTGAAACAGGACTACCGTTCCTTTTCAATGTGAAGGCACCGGCAACCCCTTGTCGTGTGAGATAGGTGAGCAGCGACTTCATGTCTCTGGTTCCGTTCATGGCCTTGAGAAGCTCTTTTGAAAGCGGATCAACCTCAATGGATTCGTGTCGTTGATTCACGATCGGCAAATTATGGTTGGCCTGATACGCAGCCAGTGGGCTGGTCATTGGATTTTCACTCACTGCCGTCACAAAATCCGCCTGGCAGGTATGAAGTTCAACCACGTTTCCTGCAAAGCAATGGAGGATGTCTTCTCCCAGGGATTCTTTGCCTTCGGTGGGATTCAGTTTGAACGTAGGCAGCTTCTCATGTAAGAGCTGTTCTGTGTCCTTCATCAATGTGTCCAGCGTCATAGCCCTTGGCCAGGCGTTTCGAAGTACGGCAAGCGCAGCCTTTGTGACCGGGAAGTCGCTTTTCGTCCACGCACCCGTTTCGGTTTTGAATGTCTGCTTTACACCCGGTGCAAAATCAGGGGGGTCGCTTTCTGGGGTTGCCCTTGATGCAATAAGAAGACTCCCCAAATTTTGCGCCAAAAGGGTACGCTCCAACGATAGCTCACTGTGACAAAGGATTGTCTGGCGAAAAAGGCGATTTCGGAGAAAATCCATATATTGCTCGGCGGCAATGAGATCCTTGCTGATACCTTCCAGCGTCTCTCCGACTTCCTTGGGGAAACCGCTGGTAAGCATGGATGAGAACTCCGCTTCCGCAAGGTACTGGAGCCCCTGTTTTTCGGCACGTTCGACAAACTGGTGAAAATAGACGGGAGAGTTCTTTTCCTCCAGGTGTTCGTGAAAGATGTAGGAGTCTTCTGAACGTTTTATGAGTCCCAGTTCGTTTTCCAAGAGCAAAGCGAAATGATCCTTTTCACCCGGAATGGAGTTTGCCAGGAAATCCATAAGCGCCCTTGCCTCTCGAATCTTCTCATTCACGTCTTGGAATTGACTGGTATGGTAAAGCATCATGTGGCGGATCATTCCGCGCATGTGCCATCCCGGGTAAGTGTTATAGCTGATGTAGGCTATCCCGATCGGGGTGAGATTCTTCTTGCAGATCGAGAGGATTTTATCTTGGACCGTGTCCGGCACCCATGAATAGATACCGTGGGCAACGATATAGTCGAACTTGCCAAGTGAATCATGAACATCCACAATGTCCAGGTGGTTGAGAATGATATTTTTCAAGCCCAGGTCCTGAATCATTTTTCGTCCGATCTCCAGTTCCCTGATGGAGAGATCAAGCCCTACGAATGTACTCTCCGGAAAACGATAGGCCATGGGGATCAGGTTGCCGCCGCTTGCGCATCCCAGTTCGAGCACGCGACAATGGTTCGCCGGGGAAGGCTCCAGGCCGAAAAGGCGCCCCAGGGTGGCAAGATGGTCGGGGTGGGATTGCGGATAACTGTGACTCTCGTAGGGAACCAGATCGTAGCTGTACGTGGCTTCTTTGGGTTTTACGGATACCATGGCTGTTTTGTGGAAAAACCTCCCGGATGTCACGGAGCCAGCAACAGGACTTTTGGCTGGCTGGGTACGAGCCTTACACCCGGGCAGTTGGTTGAATTCTGGAGCGAGACACTGGTCATCCTTGTTGCCGGGGTCCCACCGACAAGCACCGTAAAAGCTGCGGTCAGATGCCTTGATGGCCCCATGACCGTCCCCGAGGCCACCCCCATGGCGACTCCCACATTATCACCGTTTGTCATGGGTATGGTTGTCGCCATATTGTGGACAGGCATACACATAATAAGGACCTTAACCTGGCCGGGAATGGCCGTAGGTCCCATGGCAATGTTGGGATACGGTATCGGAACCGGTGCCGGCGAAGGCGGTGCAGGTGTTAGACATACATCAGGAAAGCCCATATCTGTTCCCATCATCTGCGTATTGGCGAACATCAGTATCCTCCTAGTCCGGGCTTAACCCATGTGAATACGTTCTGCGTCGATTTTCACGTCTTCTTTGGCCGTCAACATGGAATATTTTCCCCTCAAAGAGAGGAGTTTGTCTACGAGATAGTCCAGTCGACCGGCCCGTAAACGGTCAATTTCTTCAACCGTGCGATAGGACCGATTTATCCTTTGCGTCAAACGCTCAATCAAGGAATCGAAAACAGTGACTATCAACCTGATTTTCTCCACCTGTCCCATCCAGAAACCACCGCTAAAGATGAGATGGTGAATGTGCACTTCACTTTTCAAGGAATGGACGTTTAATTCAGAAGAGGCAAAATTGATATCCCTTTCCGAAGTCAATCCCATCCCTTCCTTGGAGGCTATTGACAAACGACCGTCCTTCACATTGAAGTCCACATCCCCCTGAAATGAAAGGGTCTGTTTCTCACCTTCTTCGCGTTCGAGAACCGCCAAAACATAGAAACCATCCGATGAATTCCCTATTAGGAGCACCTTGTCGTTCTCTTGGGGGGTTGTTAAACAGCTAACGGCCTGTTGGGCCTCGTACGTGCAGGAACGGGTCTCCACCGTATAGATTTTACTATCGATCTTTGTAATAATGCCCAGATCCTGAACCATTGTATGTTCCTGAAACCGTCTTGCCAGGTTTTCCATTTCTCTCTCCCTTAAACGTTGATGGAATCGCAAAAAATCCGTCCATGGGCAAGGTGATGACATTCAACGAAGTCGCCCTATTCACCGGAGCTCAGGAGGAGAGCCTGAGGGTCTTTTTCGGACACTTTCTCATAGTGCACTTGGCACGGGGCTCCGACATGGACGTCTATTTGGGGTTTACGCCTCCAGAAGCACTGGTGCGCTCTAATTGCTGCCCTTAAACCCCAAATGGGCGTCCATACCCTTCGGAGTGTTTAGAAAGGGTCTGAAAAAGAGCGCCAGGTTCTCCTCTGCTTCATTGCTTACAGGCTGCCGCTTGTTGGATAAACCAGCTTTTTACAAAGCCATCAAACGCCAAGTAACTCACATCATAGGGCCGGTTGCCATTGTTCCGCTGCAGCCAGTTCCGGGTCCGTACCAAAGGCGGCGTCCCTGTTTGCACCGGTCCAATTGGTATGCTCATCAATGATCTGGTGAAATCTTGCCCTAAAAAGATTGGTGAGCGTCATATCTGCACCGGAGAGATCTGCATGGGAAAAATCACAATCGGTCAGATTGGCCTTGCTGAATTTCGTCCCTCTGCAGAGCGCCTTTTTACAGGCACACGCTTCCATATCCACCCCGCTGAGATCAGCCGAAGTCAAGTCAGCCTCCTGGAAAACAGATTGCTTCAGAATGGCCCCCTTGAGCTTCGCTTCAACCATCTTTGCTTTCACGAAAAGGGCCATAGGTGCTTGTATATTTTCAAGATTGGCCCCGGATAAATCCGCCTCCATAAAGCCCGCCTGGGTAAGAATCGCATTGGATAAATTCGTGCCGGTCAAATCAGAGCCGTTAAATTGGCTCATGGAAAAGTCCATAGCATGCAGGTCCATCTGTGCAAAACAGGATTTGAAGAGTAACATTTGATGAAATATCGTTTGGTTGAGAGTGATACTGGTGAAATCAACTCCCACCATCATGGTCTGCTCGCAATTGGCACTGGTGAGATCGGCGTTGGTTAGAACGGATTCCAGGAAAGCAGCGCGGCTCAACTCTGCATGAGACAAATTAGCACCACTTAAATCAGATTGGACAAAGGAGGAGAGCGTCAGGTCGGCGGCGCTCAAATCAGCGGAAGAAAAATCGGCATCGACAAATTTTGCCACGGCGAAGTTCGCCTTTTTCAGGACTGCTCCCTTGAATCGGCATTCGTTGAAAACGGCCAGGTGCATATTTGTGCCGGTCAGGTCTGCGCTGCTGAAGTCTGATTTCAGGAAAATGGATTCATTGAGCCGTGTCCCCGACAGATTGGCGTTCTTAAAATCAGCCCCTTCAAATATGCCGCCGCTCATATTTATACCGGAAAGATCCATGGCCGAACAATCCACGTTTGAAATGACCTCCCCGCGGCTGATAAGGCCTTCTATTTGTTCTTTTGACAGCCGGCGGGGGCGCGATTCGGCTTCAGTTTGTTCATGAATATTGTTGAATATACCGTCTGGGCTCATTTGGAGATCCACCTGTGTATGAAGGTCTTGGCAAGATTGGCCTCTCCGATATTCGTGTTTTTGAATTTCACTTTCATGAAGTCCACCATGCAGAGGTTGGCTCCCCGCAGGTCGGTGTTGTCCAGGCGAGCCTTTTGCAAAGACCCCCCGAACAGATTGATGGCAACCATCCGTGCATTGGAAAGGTTGGCTTTTACAAACTGGGCTCCCTTCCCGGTCGTTTGATAGAAATTGCCCTCATTCAAATCACACTCGCTGAAATCAGATTCTGAAATATCAGCCCTTTCAAAATTGCATTTTGCCAGATCCGAGCCTCTCAGGTTGGCTTGAATAAGTCTTGCATCTGCAAAATTCGCCTCCCGGAAAGACGATCCGCCCAGTGTGCGAATGTTGGTTAACTCAGCTTCCCTGAAGAGGGCCTTGTCTGCTGTTACCCCTACGAGTATGGCCGAGGAGAGATTGGCGCTTGAAAAATCGCAGTTCCTGAGAGAGGTGTTCAGGAAAAAAGACTCGCTGAGATCGGCCGCACCAAGCGCGGCACCGGTAAGATCGCTTTCCATAAACCGACATTTGTTCATGACCGCTTCTGTCATGGTGGCTTCAGTAAGGGCCGCCTCGGAAAAATCCGCTTCCGCGAGGTTTGCGTTGCTGAGGTCCGCACGGGTAAGCGTTGCTTTGACCAGTGTCGCCCCGGCAAGATCGGCATTTCGGAGGTCGGCACCGGAAAGATCAGCCTCCCCAAGCCCCGCTGAGGTCATTCTTGTTGAAGCAAGGGTGGCGCCGGAAAGATTGGCTCGAACCAGAACACAGTCGCTCAGGTCGGCGTTTTCAAGATTTGCACCGGAAAGGTTCGCTCTTTCCAGGAAAGCTCCGTGGAGGTCGATTCCGGTGAGGTCCAGGTTAGAAAGATCAACTCCTGTAAAATCCCTGCCCGAAAGGCTCTCTCCTTCCTGGTATCCGGCGAGGAGTTCTTTTTTCATTCGTGCCAGGTCTTCTTCAGGGGAAAGGAGCGCCGGGGGGAAATAGTGGCCGTAGTCCCGGTAGGCCTTATTGACCATCTTTTCCGCCAGGTAAATCTGCTTTTCCATTTCAGGGCTAAGTGTGCCTGAGTTCTTTAACTGTGCGATGGTTTCCTCTGCTGAGAACCGGAGACGCGGGGCAGGCTTTTCTTGAGCGTCTTTCACCAGTTGGTCGTAATCAAATCCTTGTTCTGCCAAGACATTCCTGACCTTTTCTTTCGCCTGGGCCTGACTCTTTTCGATAAATTCAGCCAGGTTTTCCATATTGTCCAGGTCCATTTCCGGGGTTTCAGAGCGGTCGGGATCGCAAGATTCCGGATTAACGCCGGCATCCTCCAACCGGGCCTTGATTTTTTCCTTTTCCAGCTCGCCCCTTTTTTTCATATTGCCTGCCAGCAATTTTTCTCCCACAAGAAGCCTGGCCTCATCATCATCCAGTATTTCAGCCAGGCCGGATTTTTCACCGAGTGGTATGAGGTCTTTTTCATTCAAGGAGAAAAGGTAGCCTTTTTCCTTGTCCAGTCTCTTTAGAAGGGCCTCCTGATAATGGTCCGGGGATTTTTTCTCATCTGACAGGCGTTCATAGGCGGCGAGCAGGTGGGTAATGTCTTCAGCATCGTCTGTTGCCGTTTCAATGGATCCACGGCAGGTAACAATTCCTCTTTCAGCATGGGGGAAAAGCCACACCGTATCGGGGTGCAGCTCGATTTCCTTGAAGATCCGTTCGCCTTCAATATCCTGATTGATAAAGCAGCGCGAGCGGATCCCAGGAAGATTTCCGGTCAGGAGCTGTTTTTCCGGATGCATCCCCTCGATCTCAAAAGACTCGTCTCCGGTGAAAAAACCTTGTATCTGCTGGTCAGCAGGGGTCGTATTATAATAGGTCCAGTCCAGGTCCTCGGCAAGGCCGGGGAAACGCTCATTGAGCCATTTTTCATCAAACGTTCCAGCCTTTGCAGCCCGCTGGGGCCAGGTCATATCAATGGGTGCGAAACCCACAGGCTCGGGCCTGTCTTTGGGGGAGGTTACCAGCCCTTTCGGATCTTCAACATTGGGCAGCGGCACGAGATCCTTTCCATTTTTAGTGGGTATGGGTTCCATTCCCTTGCCTGAGGGATTAAGAGGAAAACCGGGACCGCCAAATGCGTTTTCATAGGAGAGTTCCATGACCGTGACGGGTTCCGGCTCAGTTGTTCCAACGGGCCCCCCCGCCCCCCGTTTCCAGTAGCGATCGCCGAATATATAGAGGGTCTTGTCAATTCCGGCCAGTTTGAGATGAACCTTTCCGCCCGGGGCGGGACGGCCGGCCGGAGAGAAGAACTTTCCGGTAATGAGCACCTCTCCCCTGGGCTTGGGCATGCCAAAGTCAAGGATGGCCTCTTTTCCCAATTCCTGGGCCGCGAATTTCCACATGTCGATCTCGGATAACAATCGGCCGGCAGGGGTGAACGGAAAAAAACTGAAAACAGTCACGACAAAATAGGGCCTGTTGTCATTTTCATAGCATTTGTAGAGAAGCCCTTGTTTCAGCGGCTTGATGACCTTCATCTCCAGTTTCCCCGATGTCCCTTCACTTTTTTAAAGGATTCCCAGCGGCGCCTGCAAAAATGGCGGCCTCCACGTCGATGTTAGAAAAATTTGCTCCTTCAAGGACGGCTCTTACGAACATGGCGTCGCCGGCCTTGGCATCGGCCAGGTTTGCTCCAGTGAGGTTGCATTCCAGAAAGCGGACTTTTCTGAGGCTCGCTTTTTGCAGATTGGCGTTTTTGAAAACCGCTCCGGTACAGTCCGCTTCATCCAGGACGGATTCAGTCAGGATAGCTCCTGTCAGATCGGCCCGGACAAGGACCGCGCGGGAAAGATCCGCCCTTTTGAGGTCTGCGCCGGTCAGGTTGGCCTGTCCCAGGCACGCCTCTGAAAGCTTTGCCGAGGGGAGGAAGGCCTTGGTGAAATTGGTCCTCACCAGAACACACTTCGTGAAATCGGCACCGCGCAGATCGGCCCCGGAAAAATCCGCCCCTTCCAGAAAGGCTTCCTTGAAGTCAATGCCCCTGAGATCCATTTGAGAGAGGTCGATCCCCGAAAAATCTTTGCCTGAAAAACTCTCTCCCTTCTCGTAGTCCGCCAGGACCGTTTCCTTCATTTGCGCCTTCTCTTTTTCATTGGGAAGGGCGATGAGCGGAAAGGCGTAGCCGTATTTTCTGTAGGCATCATTATAATTCTGCTCCGCTCTGCGAATGGCCTCTTCAATCTCCGGATTGTTCATCCCGGCTGCCCGTATTTTCTTAATCGTCTCTTCGGCTGAAAATTTGGGCATTCCGGCCGTTTTGTCGACTGCCCCTGAGACGGTGATGACGTTTTCGTTATCCATCTTAAAAAGCTCTCCTCAAAAAAGGTTGCGGCATCCCAAAATGGTGCATACGGCCCTTGTCATTCAAGGCGTAATTTCAAAAGAAGTTTGTCAGGCCCGCCATGGAGCTCTTGATGGCGGATTGACTCAATTCAATCCCCTCATTCTTGATACCTGTAGGCGTATTCACTAACTTGGGGCCGGCGGCAAGTTCCAGACTGGCTGCTACGGTTATGGCGAGTTTTACCGCAACAACCAACTCAAAAAGACCGCCTATTTTAATATCCGATTTAAGGCCGATGAAGATTTCGCTCGCGCCACCGACAGCAATGGACGATTTGGCCCCGACGAAGACCTCACTCTTCCCCCCGACATATATTTCACTTGCCAGTGCGATGGTTATCTGGCTCTTGGTACCAACCCAGATACTGGTATTTCCCGCGATGCCGGTGATGTCCCACGATCCCACGAAGAGCGCTCTCTCACCGGCGACTTTGGTCTGTTCGCTTTGCCCTACTGCGGTGAGCTTGAGCCCGGCCAGATTGAGGATTTCCTCATTTCCGACCGTGGTTGATTTTGCATCCGAAAGCTTCTTCGATTCTGTCTTTCCAACGGTTGTCGACTGCTTGTCTCCCAGGGTCTTTGTCTTGACATTGCCCTTGAAATGTTCATCGGTATCACCACCCACTTCAAGCGACCGCTTTTTATCAATCTGGGTTTTCTGGTTCGCTTTCGTGGAAATCTCAATACCGGAAGGTCCCCCGGAGTCGGCCGCACCAATCCGGACGAAGGTCTTATCGGTGGGAGACTGCAGTTTCATCAGTTGGCTTCCTGATTTGTCTTCCGTATGGATCTGATTACCGCCGCCGGTCTTAATCATACACAACGTGTTGGTATTTGAGTTTACTGGGCTGGCAGTATCGGGGTTCGGGACGGAACCGGCAATGACCGGTCGATCCAGATCCCCGTTTACAAAGGTCAATAGGACCTCCGTATTTCCATGTAACGGGAAGTGCATTCCGTAGTCTCGGCCGGAATAAGGCTGGGCCATGCGGACCCATCTGGAGGCCTTGCTGGCGCCCCTGTCACTCTGGTCAAAAAACAATCTGACCTTGTAGCGCCCTTCATCGTCGATTTCGGCGTATTGACCGTCCGTGGCGTCCACCTTTGCGTTCATGCTACCGTAAAATCGCGGCTTGGGTGTTTTACGTTCCGGGCGGTACTGGAGATCAGCCGGGATGGATCCAAATCGATTGACATAGAGCAGTCCGGAATCTTCATCAGCGGAGCTTTGGTCTGTTCCAAAAAGGGCACGGGTCTGGTTCCCCTCGTGTTCCAGTTCCACTATGAGAAACCGCTCATTGTAGGTGTCCCGATAGTGCTCGGCCAACTCAAAGACAAAACCCGGGCAGAGGTTCGGGGCGGTGCTTTCTCCGTTGAAGATGCTCTCTCTGCAGAGAATCTCTTCAGCACGGATTCCGGCGAGGGCATTTCCCTCCTCGGGTGTCTTAAAGTGCTCTCCGTAAATGTAGACATCTCCCCGCCCCTGGGAGGCCACCTCAGCCTCCCCCCGGAGTTCCAGATCAGGCCTTCGATAATTGTAGTCTCTCAATATGACCTTTCTGGGGAGCATTTTTTTGCGGCAGATCAGATCTCTGACGATTTCCTCTTCACGAGCCCTCAGACTCGAGGGCGGATGGTATTCAATGGTGCTCGCATCGGGGATGTTTTCATGACTGGAGGCATTATCCGTTATGATCAGTTTCTCGAACTCTTCTGTTTGCTGAAAATAGTAGTAGATGCCCTCGCGTTCCATCCAGCGGGAGATAAAATCAAAATCCGTTTCACCATACTGGCATATATACTCCCACTGGGGGTAGGTGTTCGTCAGTCGCAATTCGTAGTCATTGGTTGTCAGACCGGCCTGCCGCAATATCTCCTCGATAATGTCAGGAACCGTCTTGTCCAGAAAAAGCTGGTTCTCATGATAAAGGTCTGCCTGCCAGAGCCGAGGAACCAGAACCGTCTTGTAGAATACCCGTTCAGCATCCTCATGAAGCTGTTCAAACAGGGAGGGTATTCCGTGAAAGAGCCTATCATCCCCTTCATTTCGGAAGATGGTCAAAGTAGCAGGGTTTTGAAGGACTGAGCCAAGGTCGATTTCGGGATCCTCTGAAACCAATTGGATTGCGAATTCATATAATTTCGAAATACCTTCGTCCCCTTGAAAACGGACCACCTGAAAGGTATCTTCAGGAAGACCGTGGGAAACGAATGTGAACCGTATTCTTTCCTGCTCGGTCATTTCAGCCTCCTTCACAGAAATCGAAATAATATTGGGCACCAATGCAGAGACATATCCGGGGAATCCCGGAAAGCTGTTTTCGGATGCATTCCAGATCAAGAAAGGGCAAGGTGCCTCATCTTTCCTGGATCAACAAAAGTGAATGCCAAAGGTCCCATCCTCGGCCACATCCAGTTTTATCTCCCCGGGCAGTGCTTCCTCGCTCATCCTGGCGAGGATGTCCCGGGACAGTTGCGGGAGGATGGTCCCGTTCATGATATGGTCGATGTTGCGTGCCCCGGTTTCCACCTCAGTACATCGGGCCGCTATCTGATCCACGACGTTTTGGGTGTAGGTGAGCTTGGCCTTGTGTGTTTCTTCCATCCTCCTGGCCAGTTTGTCCAGTTTCAGCACCACGATATCCTTCAGGATATCAGGCGGAAGCGTGTAGAAGGGGACAATGGTCATGCGGGCCAGCAGCGCGGGTTTAAAATGGTTGCTGAGGATGGGCCTGATAGCGGATGCGACCGTGTCCATAGGGGGCGGTTCCTCCCCGGAACAGAGCTCGGTAATGACGTCTGAGGCGAGATTGCTGGTGAGGAAAAGGATCGTGTTCTTGAAATCGATGACGCGTCCTTCTCCGTCGGAAAGTGATCCCTTGTCAAAGACCTGGTAGAACAGATTGAGGACTTCGAGATGGGCCTTTTCCACCTCGTCAAGGAGGACGAGGGAGTAAGGCCGCTGGCGGACCCCTTCGGTGAGGACGCCCCCTTCCCCGTATCCCACGTAACCGGGAGGGGAACCAATGAGCCGGCTCACCGTGTGCCGCTCCTGGAATTCGCTCATGTTAATGGTCACCATGAAGCGTTCTCCCCCGAAAAGGAGGTCGGCAAGCGCGAGAGCCGTCTCGGTCTTGCCCACGCCGCTTGGTCCCACCAGGAGAAATACCCCCATGGGCTGGGCAGGATCCTTGAGCCCGGCCTTTGACGCCTTGATCACCTGGGTGATGCCTTCCAGTGCCTCGTCCTGGCCTTTGATTCTGTCCTGGAGATTGGTTTTCAGGTTGACCACGTTCCGGGCCTCTTCCCGCATGACTTTTCCAAGGGGGATGCCGGTCCAGTCGGAGACCACCTTTGAGACGATGTCCGGGTCCACCTCGATGCGAACCAACGGGGAGTCTCCCTGAAGGGCTTCCAGCTCTTGATGCATGCCTTCGAGTTGTGCCTTGCTGTCATCACTGTCCGCGCCTTTTTCGACCGCATCGCCGTCGTTCCCGTATAATGCGTTTCTCAAGTCTATTATCCGCCGGGCCAGTTCCTTCTCTTTCACCCAACGTTCCTTGAGTGTACTTACCTCTCCGTTCAGGGTCGTGAGAAGGGTTTCGATTTCCGTCAGGCGTTCATCATCCACAGGCATGCCGTGCGTCCGGTCGCGTATGAGTGCGGCCTTCTCACGTCCCAGGGCCTGGATGGATCGTTCCTTGTCCTCCATGATATCCGGTTTTGCGCTCAGCAGAACCTTGACCCGGGCGGCACTGGTATCCAGCAGATCCACGGCCTTGTCCGGGAGTTGACGCCCCGAGATATAACGGCTGGACAACTCCGCGGCCGCTTCCACCGCATCGTCACGGACCACCACGCCGTGCGCCTCTTCATATTTCTCTTTGAGGCCCCGCAGGATCAGGGCCGCGATTTCAACGGAAGGTTCTTCCAGTTTCACCGGCTGGAACCGCCGGGCGAGAGCGGCGTCTTTTTCAAAATATTTCTTATATTCCGACCAGGTGGTGGCGGCGATGGTCCTGAGTTCCCCGCGGGCCAGGGCGGGCTTCAGGAGATTTGCGGCGTCACCTCCGCCTGCCGATCCTCCCGCCCCGATCAGGGTGTGGGCCTCGTCGATAAAGAGGATGATGGGTTTCGGCGAGGCCTTGACCTCATTGATGACCGACTTGAGCCGGTTCTCGAATTCCCCCTTCACGCCCGCGCCGGCCTGGAGAAGCCCCATATCAAGCCCCACGATGGAAACGTCCCGGAGGAGATCGGGAACATCCCCTTCCACAATGCGCAGGGCCAATCCTTCCACCACGGCAGTCTTTCCCACTCCCGCCTCACCGACGACGATGGGGTTGTTTTTTCTGCGCCTGGCGAGAATATCAACCATCTGGCGGATTTCCCTGTCGCGGCCGAAGACCGGATCTATTTCCCCGGCACCGGCCTTTTGGGTAAAATCGACACAGAATCGGGCGAGGGCGGTTCCATCCCCCGGGGCGCCTGTTTCCCTTTCCGAGCGTTCCCCCTCTGCCGGCTGCTCTATGGATTTTCCGATGATGCCATGGAATTGGGCAAGGATGGTGTCACGACTGAGGGGACTCAGAAAATCAACATAGGAACCTGTGGCGAACTGCGTGGGCTTATTGAGAAAGGCCGCCAGAATTCCGCCGGAACGAATCCTGCCTTCTCCAAGATCCACGGAACTGGCAAGCCATGCTTCCTGGAAGAGTTCCATGAGCAGGGGGGAGAAAACCGGTTTGGCCGCGTTTCCCGTGCGGAAGTCCTCGATAGTCTGGTCAATGGCCTTTTTCACTCTTCCTGCATCGACGTCGAACTGCCTGAGGAGCATGGGAAGGTCGGATTGGGGCTCTTCCAAAAGTTTGGTAAGGAAGTGTTCTATGGTTACCTCATAATGGGTTCGAGAAACACACAATCCTGCGGCCGATTCAAGACAGCGGGTACAGTACTGGTTCAGACGGTTCAACAAGGCCTTGATATCTACGCTTACCATTTCATGCTCCTTTTTCGGCTTTTTGCGGTTGAAAGATAACGGTTGTTTCCTCCCGGTATTGCTCGGAAAAGACCCAGGTATTCCACCCGAGATGCGCCCATTGGGGCCCTCCCAAACAGATGGCCTCCACTTCACCGGCCTCTATCCTGATTTCGAGATCGTATTCCAGCGGGGCAGCCAGATAGAAATCAGTCAGAAAGGTGAGAAGCCGGTGTTTTGCATTTCCGGGCAGGAGTTCTCGAAACGCTTTCCCCGTTACGGGGCCGATCATGAGTCGAAATTTGCCTGTTCGGTCGAGGAGTTCCTCCCCGAGGAATGCACTTTCTCCAAGGAGGGATGCCGCCCCTCCGATACAGCATCTCTGATCCACAGGAACTTTGGCCATCCGGGGAAGGCAGGGAGTAATATCAATGGGGAGCCCTCCCAGCGCGTCTCCGAGAACCGTCCTGAGCCCCAGGGCTGAACGGGGGTGTTGGAGGACAAGACCCAGGTACCGGATGAAGCGGTAACTGTCCGGAACGCCTTTTCGTACTTTTTCGCTTCCCAGGCCAAGGAGGCAGAAGAGCTTTTGCGTCTGGCTCGGGTCTTCTTCCTCTACCACCTGTACACAGAGACGGTATTTCGTCCAGCAACGAAAAAGGAGCTGATACAGGTGCCTGTTCAGAACGTCAAGAAAATCACGCGTAACATTCTCGTCATTTGCGGCCTCTTCCAGAAGGTCCTCGGTATAGAAGGTGGGAAGCGGCGACGACGAGCCATAGAGCCCGAGGAATGTGGCTGTGACAAGGAATCCCCCGTCCTCTTCGTCCAGGGTTTCGATTTTGGATACATCAGCGGCAGGAAAAGCCAGAGAAAGTTCCGGCCTCACTGCTATGGACACGTCTTTCCTGCCGCCCGGCGCACCTTTTTTCAGCCGCCTGTTTTCCAGGAAGCGAAGCAGGCGCATGATCTGGAAAAAAGAAAAGGCATGCGGTCTGGTAAGGCATTCTCTTCTTATGTCAGCGTATGATCCCCCAGCCTTGGCGGCCATAGGTACGTCTCTCCTTTGATGCTTTCGTGGATGCTCAACCGCGTGTAGGTGTTGATGGTCGCGTAAGCACCGAGAAAATGGTCCAGGATGGAGCCAAAGAGAAACAGGTCTCCGGGGCTTGCAAAATGATCCTGCCGCATCTTCAGATCGATCTCCTCTCCCCTGATCATAGCTCCGTTCACGATGCGGTCTTTTTGGGTAGCGGTCACTTTCTCTATTCCATTGATTCTCTTTTGATTGGCGAGAACAGTCGGGCGGTCTCGACTTTCAGAAAAGATATAGAGCTCCAGGAGGGCTTTCATGTTTTCAGCCGTGGTGAGGGACAGAAAGTTCAGGGAAAGGTGCCCCAGCAATTGCCAGAGGAGGTTCGTGCCCAGGGGGGGGAGAACATTCGGGGTAATGGACCTGACATTCTTAAAGGTTACGAACTCGGGAGAACTGCTCGTCGGTTCGCAGATGTCGCCTGGTTGCAGGTTTTCAGGGAGTGCCCCATTTGTGCAAAGCAGGTCGATAGAAAGTGTTTCGCTTGTTGGTATCCTTCCTTGGGGTGGGTAGGACACGGAGAGAAAGACATCAACACTTTCAGCAACGGGGGCCTTTCTCAGCTTCGCCTGATAGACCGAAGCATCTCCCTGTTCCCTTTGAAACATATCAAATGGGAGATAGGTCCTTTCCTCGGCAGTGCCCTGAACATATCCTACCACGTTTTCCAGGGAATAGACCTGGTAGTGATCCACGTTGGCACCGGCGGGTCGTACGAGATAGTCTGTTTTCCGGTGGTCAAGACGTATGGGGTCGGCCTCGTGGGGAAAGATATTGACCACGGGGGTGGCATAGAGCATGAAACTCTCTTTCCTGACCCTCGGAAAGGGGAGCGAGGGTTGGTCAAGTTCGAATAAAATTTCAATTTGGGATCCGTCGCCTCTATCCATCCACTTTTCCCACTCCCCAAGATCGAGGAAAAGGAATTTTTCCGGCAGTACAAAGTATTCCTGGAGAAGTCGGTATCCTGGGAAAGAGTTGGAGGGATAGGGGACCAGACCTTTTTCAAGGGAAAAACCGGCCGGCTGCAGCGCATCCGGCCCCAGGGAAACAGGACGACCACCGTCCGGGGAACTGATGGTGATCTTCCGCGTGTGTCTCTGCAGAATCATGGAGAGGTTCGCAGCATTCGGAAACGTATCCGACAAGAAAAATCTTAAGGAGTCGGGCTCCCACTGTTCAAGCTTCAGCCCGTCCATTTTCAACTGGAGCCGGACTGTGGGGGGACGACCGGCAGATTCATCCAGGGAACCATCAAGCAGGGTGAGGGGGTGGACATCAACATCGAAAACGGTCCTGAATGTGCAGGCTGTTCCTTCTGTGGGAACGGAG
>Ga0315542_1000530_pt1 | contig 24030 bp, 18 predicted proteins | sample SalMarSW160120MG_FD_202541 | JGI IMG/M metagenome (GOLD analysis project Ga0315542, IMG submission 202541) | Salt marsh sediment microbial communities from the Plum Island Ecosystem LTER, Massachusetts, United States - Salt Marsh Sediment SW1601-20 ... | reverse complement strand
CCATCCTAGCGGCCGGCCTGCTGCGTCGCGGAGGATGGCATGTCGCGCGTCGCCCCGGCGGTCGATCTCCAGCCAGAGGGCGTCCGGGTGCAAGGGCAGCAGCCCCGTCCCCCACTCCACGACGACCAGCCGCGCCCGCTCCAGCGTCTCCTCCAGACCGAGCTGCTCGAGCGCCGCCGCGTCGGGAAGCCGGTACGCATCGATGTGCACGAGCACGCCCTCGGGGGTGGGGTACTCGTGCACCAACGTGTAGGTGGGGCTGGTCACTGCCGCGTCCGAGCCCAGGGCCTCGGCCAGGAAGCGCGTGAAGGTGGTCTTGCCTGCGCCCAGCGGGCCGGACAGCACCACCAAGGAACCGCCCGGCGTCCGCTTCAGCAGACGCCGGGCCAGCCTCCTCGTGTCGTCAAGCGTGCGCAGCTCCACCGTGGCTGCCCGTGAGGGCGGTCGCGAGCGCGTCGAGGTCGCGTCGCAGCCGGTTCGACAGCAGCGCCAGATCCGCGGTGGAGCGCATCGTTACGAGCAGGGCGTGATCGGTGGTCGGCCAGGCCGCGACCAGGACGCCGCCGTCGTACTCCAGGGTGGCGAGCCGCGGCGTTCGTGCGTTCAGCGCCTGCGCGCCGCGTTGGGCCGAATCGTGGAGCGTGCCGAGGAGCGCGACGGCCGCGCCGACCTCGAACGGCAGGTCGCCGCCGAGGAGCTCGCCGCTGGCGGAGAAGACGGCCACGCCCGACACCTCGTCCTCGTTCAGGTAGGGCTCGAGCACCGCGTCGACGCCGCTCGATCCGCTGTCGGCATGCTCCGGGCCCGGGCCCGGAGCATGCCGGTCGTTCTCGCCGAACAGGCCGAGCACGTCGTCCAGCACGTTGGCGCTCACCAGCTGATCGGCGATGACACGAGTGGCTTCGTACTCCTCGCGAAGCTTCTCGAGCAGCCCCTCGGCCTCGGACAACGAGGCCTCAAGCTGGAGCCGAAGCCCGATCGACACGCGGTCGAAGGCGTCACGCTGGGAGTCGAGGTGTCGCAGGATGCGCCGGACGGCGGCGACGTCGTCGCTGTTGAGCTTCTCGACGGGGGAGAAGGCCTCGAGCGCGGCGTCGAGCCTGGGAAGGAAGTTGCGCAACCGCTCGTCGACCTCGGCCTGTACGCGTTCCAGGAGCGTCCATCCCTGGTTGAGGCTGGTGGCCAGGTGGCCCTCGTCGATCCGCTGGCGGGCGGCCCTCAAGCGTTCCTGCAGGGCCTCCAGCGTCGGGCCCTCCATCCCTGCGAAGCGCGCGGCCTCGCGCTCGAGGCGGTGGAGCTCACCGATCTGCTCGCTCCGCTCCGCCTCGCGCTCCTGCTTGATGGCCGCCTTGAGGGCGTTGAGGTCGGGGTACGTGTCCTGCTCCAAGCCGTCCATGGCCGAGCGGATGCGCTCCAGCAGCGGCGGACTGGAGAGCTCGGCGGCCTGTTCTGCCAGCGTCTCCAGGCGCCTGGCCAGGGTGGCCTTGGCTTCGCTCTTGAGGGTCTCCACCATCGAGGTGGTCGCTTCCACCTGTGCTTCGTCGAGCGTCTCGTGGTCCAGGCGCTCGAGCTGGCGCTCGATCTCCGCGACGACGCCGCTAATGCGGTTCGCAACGGTATCGATGGCGGGGAGTGCCTGCACCTGGGCCAGGAGGTTGCGAAGGGTCGCCCGTTGCTGGTCGATGCGTTCCTCGGCCAGGAGCGCCATCGCCGACTCGAGCGAGGCCTCGGCGCGGCGGATGTTGTCGAGGACCTGCGGGTCGATGACCTCCTGCTGGTGGGCGGCCCGCAGGGCGTCCACCTCGTCGGCAAGGCGCCGGTACTCGTCGACCTTGGCGTGGCCCTCGTAGCGGAGCAACGTGGACTCCAGGCGATCCAGCATGGCGGCCTGATCGCGGAGCTGAGCTTCGCGCTGGGCCCGCGTCTCGTCCTCTGCACGTTGGAACGCCTCCTCCTGCTCGAGGGCGAGCTGGTGGAGGTTGCGCACGTGCTGGATGTCGGCCTTGCTGGGGAGGGTGGTGCTGAGGATGCCGAGCCCCACCCGGAGGGCCTGGCGCAGCTCGGAGGTGTCGACCTCGGGACGGAGCCCTTCCAGCGAGCCCTCGATCTCTTGCAGCTCGTTCGTCAGCGTCTCGCGATGCCCGTCGAACGCTGCCGCCAGCGTGGACCGCAGGCTTGCCAGCTCATCGGAGATCGACGCGTCGGCGTCGAGCTGCTCCCGGATGCGGTCGACCTCGGCCTGCAGCGCCGGCTGGAACGCGAGGAGCTCGCCGTACTCGGAAGCGAGTGCATCGAGGTCGTGGCGCTCGTCCTCGAGATCGAGCAGCAGGAGCCTGGCGCTGACCTCCGGATCGAGGTCGGCCATGTCGATGGAGAGGAGCTCCTCCTCCTCGGCCTCGACGTCGAGCACCCCGCCCCCGAAATCCGGTTCCGGGACGGCGCCGGGCTCGGCCTGGGCCACGCCGGCCTCGTCCGGCCCGCCGCCCTCCATCTCCTCGGAGTACACGCTCGACTCCATCAACTTGCGAAGGTCCCGGGCCAGTCGCCGCGCCCGTTCGATCTCGGCAGGTGCGAGCTGGCGCCCGGACTGGGCCGCCCCGATCTGGTTGACCAGGTTCTCTAGCCGGCGGATCTTCGGCCCGCCCAGTGTTCGGACCTGCTCGAGCGCCTCGCTCAGCTCGCCGAGCTCCCGCGCCTGGATGACGAGCTGGTCTTCGAGCTTCTGTTCGACGACGCGAAGCTGCGCCTCGGCATCGTCGGCGAGCGAGGCCGCCTCGCGCTCCGACTCCTGCTCCGTCTCGAGGAGCTGGATCTGGGCCCGGAGCTTCTGCACCTCCGGCCACTCGAAGTAGAGGTTGAACGGCTTGAGCGCATTGCGGAGCTGCTCGAGTCGCTCGCCCTGCCGCGCCAGCCCGGCGTCGGCACTGTCGTTGCCGCCGGACTCGTCAGCCACCCCCTTGAGACGGCCGAGCATGTCCTCGATCTTCTGCTTGGCTTGCGTCACGGGCATGCTCACCTGGAGCTGACGGTAGATCTGCGCCTTGAGGATCTTCTCGACCGCGGCGTAGTCGACCGTGTCGGGCGAGCGCCCGAGCTGGCGCAGCCCTTCCTGCAAGGAACGGGACACGACCCGCGGCGACAGGATCGCTTCCAGCTCTTCGACGGTCGATTGATACACCTGGTTGCTCATGACGTTGCGCGCTCCCGTCGGCCCCCGGCCCCGCTGCGGAGGCGGGTGCTAGCCGGCGCGGACTCCTTCCGGCTCAGAACTCCTCATCCCAGTCCACCATCGAGTCGGCGCGTTCCTGCGTGCTGGTTGCCGTGGTGGTGGCCGTCTGGGTGGCGGCCGCACCGCGTCGACCGCGACCGCGACCGAGCAGCCCGAACTGCACGCAGATGCCGTAGAGGCCCAGGATGGCGAACAGGATGGCGAGCACGCTGAGGCCCGCCCACACGACCTGACCGATGCTGCTCTGGAACATCGAGTAGCTCGCCAGGACATCGAAGGCGTCGTTGTTCGTCCAGTTGGCGACCATGCTGCCGAGCGCCGCCAGCGCTTCGTAGACGACGGGCAGCAGCAGAAGGAACAGGGCGACCCCGATGAGCTGCCAGTTGCGGTTGCCGCCGCCGAACGCGAGGTTGAGCAGGTAGAGGGGGACGAAGACCAGGATGCCGAACACGAGCAGCACCAGCAGCCGGGGCCAGCCGGCCCACCAGCTGGAGACCGCCCTGTTGAGGGCCAGATGGGCCGGTGCCGCTGCGCCGCTGATGGCGCGCGCCACGGCGTAGGTCTGGGCCGTGAGGTCGTTCAGGTCCTGCAGACGCAGGCCGACGAGGTCGGCGGTCCGCCGGAAGGCGGCCCGCATGTCGGCGTCGACCTTGGGCGCCTTCACGGCGACGAGGGGCGACAGCAGGGTGCCGTACTGCTTGGACGCCGCGCGCACGTGGTCGCGTGCTCCATGGACGTCGCCGGCCATGAGAGCGGCCGTGGCCTCGTCCGCCGAAGCGTAGAGCGTCTGGGTCGCGCCCTGGAGGGTGTCGATGTTGGCGCGCACCAGCGCTTCGGCCAGGTGCTGGCCGGCGGAGCCACGAAGCCCGGCAGCCTGGATCTGCCGCGTGAGGGCGGCCACGTGCGCCTGTTGCTGCTCGGCCTGGAGCTGGGCGAGGTTCGTGCTTGCCGTGCCAGCCTGCTGCGCGGGAGCAGCGGCCTTCGACGCCTGCGTCGACGCGGCAGTGGCAGCAGCGCCGCTCGACGTTGCGCCGCCGGACCCGCTCGTCGTCGGGGTCACCGAGGGGAGCTCGGAAGGGGCCGCTGAAGAGCCGGCCGCGTGTTGCTGAGCCGCCTGCGACGTGGCAGCGGCGCTGGCCAACGCCTGCCGGTCGGCTGCGCCCAGCCCCGCTACGGACGTCGAGATGGCCTTGGTGGCCTGCTGGAAGGCGGTGTCATCCTTCGCCACGAGCGCCTTGGCGGCGTCGACGAAGTGCTGGTTGAAGCCGCTCTGGAGGCGCGGCGAATCCTGCACGAGAAGCGACGTCCCGTAGGCCTCGGCCAGCGTCTGATAGGCCACGGCGCGGTCGGTAGGCAGGAGGCGCTGCGCGACCGAGACTTCCTCGCCGATGGTGCGCGCCACGGCCTCCTCGGTCCGCAAACGCAGCGTCGACACGTTGGGCGCCGAGCGTATCGCGTCGATGGAAGCCTGGTCGAACTGCATGTCGCTGGCGATGCGCTCCAGCCGCTGCTTCGCCGTCGCCATGTTGCCGTCGACGGCCGCCTTGAAGGCAGCATCGAACACCAGACGCCGGAAGCCGCCGGCGAGGACCGCCGTCTGAACCGCGATGTCGGTCTTGCTCTCGTTCTGGACGGCAGTACGGGCGCGTCCGAAGAGGTTGTCCATGGCCTTGACCAGGGTGGCGCTCGTGGTGTCGCGAGAAAGCGTCATCAGCGCATTGACCGCGTGGTCGAGCTCGCTGCGGGCCTTGGCGCTGTCGCTGGGTACCGCTGCCACGGCCTGCCCGAGGTTCTGGATGGCGAGGTCGTAGCGCTGCAGGTAGGTGTCGGTTTGCTGCGCCGAGCCTATCGTCCACAAGCCCAGCGCAAGCATCAGCACGCCCGCCACGAGTGGTCGTCTGCCCCTGTTCATGGTCCCTCCTCCAGCGCGGCCCGCGCTGCGAACACCGCACCCATGTTGACGTTGGCTCGGGCGAGGACCGCGATGGCGTCGCGTCCGAGCGGAAATACGAAGAGTAGCCCCAGCTCGTGCTCCAGCACGAGAGATCGCAAGGGGCCGAAGCGGCCGAGCAAGCGCACCGCCGACTGGGCCAGCGGAGCCAGGGCATCGGGATCGATGCCCTCGCCGCGGACTTGCGGGGCGGCGGCGGCGCGAAGCGCGATGACCTGGCGCACGCCTTCGATCTCGGCGAAACGGACGCTCAGCGCATCGAGCGCTTCCGCGTCCAGAGGGTGCGGCACCACGGTGGGACGTGAGGCGTCACGCTTTCGTGCCGCCGTCGCGACCGCAGCCGCGCCGCTCCCTGAAGCGCCGGAAGCAGGGCCAACCCGTGCGGGCGCCGTTGGCGACGCGCCGCTGAACGATGGCTCGACGCCGGGACCCTCGGTGATGCCTGCCACGCCCGGCAGGTAGACCGAGGACTGCGTGACGGGCTTCAGGCTCGCTGGTGGAGGGTCTGCGGCGTCCGGAGGCTCGGGCTCGCCGCCTCGGCTTGGGTTCGCGACCGCAACCTCGGGCTCGACATCGGCACGGGCGTGGACGTCGTCGGCGACTTGACGTGCCAGACGGCGCAGCGTCCGGCGCAGGCCGGTTCGCGGAAGGATGCCTTCCAGCTCGCGTTGAACCGGTCCCAGCAGGAGGTGGCGTACGGTCCTCTCGTCCAGGGCGTCTGCCCTCTCGTGGGAGCGGCGCAGGGCCACGTCGAGCACACGCGTGGCTGCGCGCTCCGACACCAGCGTCGCGAGCGCGTCACGCGTGCGGTAGTACACGTCATTGGGCACTGCGCGCCTCCGCACTCAGCGTGCTAGCGCCGATCGTCGACATCTCGGCCACCTTACCCAGCCTTCCCGGACCGTATTCGAGGGTATCGTCGACAGCCCGGCAGTGCCTCAAGCATAGGCGCAAGGCCCCCGCCGTTCCTGTGAAATATTCCGTTGGGATGGGCCTTCCCGACGGCTCCAGCGGCCGGACCCCGAGGCATCGACGGCCGAGCCCGGGGCGCTGGGCGCGGACCCGCCACCACTAGAGCGTGGGCCCGGCCTCGGCCCGGCCCTCGACGAAGGCCCCGCCTGCGGCGTCGACTTCGTACTTCCACACGGGCAGCCGCGCCTTGAGGCCCTCGACGAGCTCCTCACACGCCGCGAGGGCGTCGCCGCGGTGGGGGGACGCCACCACCACCGCCAGGCTCACCTCGCCGGGAGCCAGGCGGCCCAGGCGGTGGGCGATGACCAGCCGACCGAGCTCATGCATCGAGCGGACCTCCGTGACGAGGCGCCGCATCTCGGCGATCATCATGGCTTCGTAGCCCTCGTAGTCGATATGGCGTACGACGGTCCCGCGGTTGGGAGAGCGCACGCTCCCGAGGAACGATGAGCGCGCCCCACAAGCGGGGTCGTCGACCTCCGCCAGCAACTCGCCCGCATCGATGGGATCGAACGTGACGAGCACGACGTCGCGGTGGACCGACCCGTCGTGGCTCATCCTCCGGACACGGGGGGCAGGAACGCCACCACATCGCCGTCCGCGAGCGCGGTCGTGGGGCTCGCGTAGCGTTCGTTGACCGCGCACATGACGCCCCGCAAACGCCCGGCGCCGAGCTCTCCCTCGAGCTGACCGGCCGCCGTGCGGACGGTGGCGTCCTCGGGAAGGTCGAGCTCGAGGCGCGAACGCGCCGCCGCCACCCGCAGGTCGGCAAACAGCAACACCGTCACCGTCATGCTCACGCTCCTTGGAGCCCGCGAGACAGCACCTCGCTGACGCCGCGGGCAACCATCATCGCCGAGGGATAGCGCATCCGCGCCGGGCCGAGGACGGTGAGCGAGCCGAGCCCGACTCCCAGCTCGAAGCCGGCCGTGACCTGCGCCACCGATTCGTTCAGCTCGAGACCGACCGGCTGGTCGTCCGGGCGCCAGCTCCCCGAGGCAGGGTCGACCTGCTCGACCTGCTCAACCTGCTCGACCACCAGCCGGATGAACTCGGGATCGCTGGACTCCGGCTCGGCCAGGAGGTTGCGCAGGCCCTCGCTGAACATGCGGGGTGGATTGAGGCGCGGCCAGGCGCCGGCGATGGCGTGCAGGGTGCGGGCCAGTTCCTCCTCGGCGTTGACGGCGATGACGTCGAGCGCGCGCGGCACCTCGCCCAGCGGCAGGGTCAGCTGTCGAAGGTTCCGTTCTGCGTCATCGAGCACGCTGTCGGATGGGGTCGGCGCAAGATCGACGCTGAGCTGACGCACGATGCCGTTCTCCAGGACGACGACGGCCAGGAGCCGGCCGGCCGACAGCATGCTGAGGTGGATCTCCAGGATATGCAGAGCCTCGTCGGCCGGGAGGCGAACCACCACCGCATAGCCGGAGAGCTCGGCGGCGGCTCGCGCCACCAGGGCGAACAGCCCGTCGCCATTGGTGGCTTGCAGTTGCCGCACGAGCTGGGAACGATGGCGTTCGGGAAGCCGGCGCGGCGGGAGACAACCGAGGGCGTAGGAGCGGAAGCCGCGCGAGGTGGGGATGCGACCCGCGGAGGTGTGGGGCTGCTGCAGGTAGCCTTGTTCCTCGAGGACGCCGAACTCGTTGCGAACGGTCGCGCTGCTCAACTCCAGCCGCTCGGCGATCCGCGCCGAGGCGACCGGGTGGGCCGTCCGGATATAGGACTCCGCGACCATGCGAAGGATGCGGGCGCGGCGATCGTTCATGGAGCCATGCTACCACGACCCAGGCCCGTGCGACAGCTTGCGAACGCGCCAGGGACGGGGTTCGGGCCGTATCGGCGGGGCCAGCTGCGGTGCGGCCTAACGCGGTTCCAGGGCATCGGGCTCGAGCCCCCCGGCCGCCACGATGTGGCGGTAGTGAGCCTCGTCGACCGGCATCACGCTGAGCCGGTTGCCCCGCCGGATCAGCGCCAGCCCCTGCAGCGCCGGATCGTCCTTCAACCGTGCCAACGGCACCGGCTCCGGGAAGCGCCGCAACGGCTCGAGGTCGACCAGGACCCAGCGCGGCGCGTCCTCACGCGCCTTCGGGTCGAAGTGCGGGTCGTCGGCGTCGAACTGCGTCGGGTCGGGGTAGGGCTCGGACGCCACCCGCGCCACCCCCACGACGGCGGGCTCGGTGACGTTGGAGTGGTAGAAGAGCACCGCATCGCCGACGCGCATCTCGTCGCGCATGAAGTTGCGGGCCTGGTAGTTGCGCACGCCGTCCCACATGGTCCGACCGTCCCGTACCAGGTCTTCGAAGCTATAGGCCCCGGGCTCGCTCTTGACCAACCAGGCTCGGCTCATGGCCGCCATGGTAGCAGCGCCGCCGTGCTGCCAGGTCGTCGCGGCCGGAGGCGCCGACTACTCCCACTCGATCGTTCCCGGTGGCTTGGACGTGATGTCGAAGACCACGCGGTTGACCTCGGGGACGCTGTTGACGATGCGGTTGGACACGGTGGCCAGGAAGTCGTGCGGCAGGCGCGTCCAGTCCGCGGTCATGCCGTCCACACTGCTGACGGCGCGAAGCGCCACGGTGTGGGCGTAGGTGCGGCCGTCGCCCATCACGCCGACCGAGCGGATCGGGGTGAGGACGGCGAGCGCCTGCCAGGTCTCGTCGTAGAGCCCGAACTCGCGGAGGCTGCTGATGAAGATGTCGTCCACCCTCCGCAGGACGTCAAGCCGTTCGGGCGTCACTTCGCCGATGATCCGGATCGCCAGGCCGGGGCCGGGGAAGGGGTGCCGATCGCGCAGGTGCCGCGGCAACCCCAGCGTCTCGGCTATCTCGCGGACCTCGTCCTTGAACAGGGTACGGAAGGGCTCGATGAGATCGAAATCGAGGTCCTCCGGCAGCCCGCCGACGTTGTGGTGCGACTTGATGTTGGCCGCCCCGAAGCCGCCGGCCGATTCCACCACGTCGGGATAGAGCGTCCCCTGGGCCAGGAAGCGGATCGGGCCCTCCTCGGCCTGGGCGGCCCGCGCTTCGCGCGCGAAGACGTCGATGAACGCACGCCCCACGATCTTGCGCTTGCGCTCGGGGTCGGTGACCCCGGCCAGCGCGGAGAGGAACCGATCGGAGGCGTCCACCACACGGAGGTCGACCCCCAGTTGGCGAAGCGCGCGCTCCACCTCTTCCGCCTCGCCTAGACGGAGCAGACCGTGGTCGACGAACACCGCGACCAGGCGCCCGCCGAGCGCTCTATGCAACAGCAGCCCGAGCGTGCTGGAGTCCACGCCGCCGGAGATTCCGAGCAGGACTCGAGCGTCCCCGACCTGCTCGCGCACCTGCGCCGTCATCTGCTGGACGATGTTCTCGGGGGTCCAGTCACGGGCGATCCCCGTGGCCCGGACGAAGCGTTCCAGCACCGCCATCCCCTTGGGTGTGTGCCGGACCTCCGGGTGGAACTGCAGCGCGTACAGACCGCGATCGGGCGCTTCCATGGCGGCGACGGGCGTGTCCTCGGTGGAGGCGCACACTGTGAAGCCGTCGGGAGGACGGGCCACCGAGTCGCCGTGGCTCATCCAGGCCACGAACTCTCCCTCGACGCCTTCGAACAGCGTTCCGCCGTAGCGCGTCAGCTCCGCCTTGCCGTACTCGCGGACCGGGCTGGTCAGGACCACGCCGCCGAGGTCGCGCGCGACCAGCTGCATGCCGTAGCAGATCGCGAGGATCGGCAGACCGGTGTCGAGCAGGCCCTCCGGCAGCCCCGGAGCGTCGGGTGCCGTCACGCTCTGGGGGCCGCCCGACAGGATCACGCCGCGCGGGTCGAAGTTCCGGATGGCGGCCACATCCGCCGTGTGCGGAACGATGACGGAGAAGACGTTGAGCTCCCTGAGCCGGCGGGTGATGAGCCGCGTGTACTGCGACCCGTAGTCCACCACGACGATGCTGGGCATGGGCCTCCTTCGGCCCTCAGGGGGCGCTCGAGCTGCTCGAGGTGCCGCCGGCAGGCTGCGGCGGGAAGTCGATGGTGACGCTCTGTGCGCCTGGAAGCTTGACGTCGGCGACCTTGGAGACGCGGTTCTGGAACTCGCCGCGGAACTGCCAGTCGCCCTGCCGGTCCAAGACGACCTTGCACGGTGCCCGGCAAAGGATCGTACCCGCAGGCGTGCTCGATCCCTTCGGGCTCTTGACCACGTAGAGATCGACGGGCGGCAGGTTGGCGGGCCGCACCTGGACCGACACGATGTAGTCCACGCTGCTGCCGGCAGGTGCGGCCGGCGCCAGGGGGCCCTGATTGAGGAAGGCAAGCGCCGCCAGGCCCGCCGCGGCCGCCAACGCCAGGATCACCAGCAGCGGCCCGCGCCACGAGCGCCTGGGTCGGTCCCTTGAAGGTGGCAGGTCCCATCGGATCGGTGCTGGCGGCTGCGTGTCGTCGATCTTCCCCGCCCGATAGGTGGCGCCAGGCGGGAGGTCCTTCACGAAGCCCGGATCGCTGTCGCGTGGCGAACGTGAACCGTCCGGGCGCGGGGCCAGGCCGGGATCGCTGTTCAACGTGATCGGCTCGGGCTCATCGGCGACCTCGTGCCCGGGCGGTGAGGTTCGCGGTGCCGGCGGCGGCGTGGGTCCGGCTTGCGTCGCGTCGCGACGGGCATTAGCGGAGAGCCCCTTGCCCTCCGGCGAAGGGGTGGCGACGTCGAGCTCGAAGTCGAGGTCGAGCTGGAAGTCCGAGCGGGTGGCGGACAGGCTCGTTCCCGGCGCGCCGGAGCCCGTGGGGAGGGTAAGCTCCTCGAAGCTCCTGGGCGGCGGGGTGAGGGTGCCGCCGCAGGCGCGGCGCACGTCGGCGAAGAGGGTTGCCGCGGCAGGACGCTCCCGGGGGTTGGCGGCGAGCGCCGAGCGAAGAGCGGCTCCGACCTCGTTGCTGAGGTTGTCGCCTCCGAGCAGGAGCAGTGTCGCCGCGACCGCGTAGACGTCCGCGGCCAGGGTGGGCGGCGCGCCGGCCGCGACCTCCGGAGCGGTCACGTCGGGATCGGCGGGTTGCCACGGCACCCCGTACCCCTCGACCAGCACATGTCCCTGCGAGTACAGCAGGCGCCCCGCGCGGAGGTCTCCGTGGACGACGCCCGCTCGCGCCGCGTCCCGCACCGCGCGAACCGCCTCGAGCGTGAAGTGGTCGTCTACCACCGACTCGCCGTGAGCGACGAGACCGTAGTGCGGGGAGTAGGCGGTAACCACCTGTCCGGTCGTGTCGTCGAAGGAGCTGACCAGGATGCCCGGAACGTTCTCGGACTCGAGGCCACCGACAGCGACCGTGGGTCGGTCGGGGAAGGTGTAGATGAGCACCGCCAGACCGGTCAACGGGTCGACGCCGCGGTAGCAGCTGATGTCACCCTGCTGGAGGTAGAGCTCCTGGCTCTGGTAGCGGCTATGGGTGGTCATCGTGGTCGGATGGGCGGGGAGCCCGGAACGCGCCGGGGACCACGGAGCGGTCCGGCCGGGGCTCCGTGCCGCGCCTCCCCGTCGGCACCCTCCCGCCCACGCTCCCCGCGATCTCGACGCGCCACAGCGATGGAGAAGCGGGCGGGGGTTGTACGCCGGACGGCTGTCACAGTGCCGAGTATAGCCAGGGGGGGTCGGGGTCACAAGGTGAAAGGCCTCGCAAAGACGCCTCCTCGACGGCCCGACCTGTAGGCGCGGCGCTTGTGGAGGTCGTGGCGTGCTGGTACGCTAGCCATCACCATGGCCATCACCGAAGAGCGCGTCCTCGAGGCGCTGAAGACCGTGCAGGACCCGGAGCTCCACCAGGACCTGGTGACCCTCGGGATGATCGGCGACATCCAGGTGGCGGATACCTCGGTCCGTCTCACGATCAACCTCACCACGCCCGCCTGCCCCTTGAAGAACACCATCGAGAACGACGTGAGGGGCGCGCTGCACTCGGCGCTCGGCGTCGACGCGGTGGCGATCACGTTCGGCTCGCAGGTGCGCGGTCCCCAGCAGGAGCCGCTGCCCGGCGTGAAGACGATCCTGGCGGTCGGGTCGGGCAAGGGCGGGGTAGGGAAGTCCACCGTGGCGGCGAACCTGGCAGCATCGCTGGCGCTGGAAGGCGCGAGCGTCGGGCTGCTCGACGCCGATATCTACGGGCCCAGTCAGACCACCATGTTCGGCGTCGCCGGTCGGCGGCTGGCGGCCGACGCCGACAAGAACATCGTCCCGCTCGAGGGGCACGGGGTGCGGTTGGTGTCCATCGGCAACCTCGTGGAGGACGGTCAGGCGCTCACCTGGCGCGGGCCCATCCTGCACGGCACGCTCACTCAGCTGCTGAAGCAGACGGTGTGGGGAGAGCTGGACTACATGGTCGTGGACCTGCCACCAGGTACCGGCGACGTGCAGCTGTCGCTTGCGCAGCTCGTGCCCCTGACGGGGATGGTGCTCGTCACGACGCCGCAGGACGTTGCGCTGGCGGACGTGCGACGCGCCTACACCATGGCCCGGAAGACGCACGTGCCGGTGCTCGGCGTGATCGAGAACATGAGCTACTACCTGCTCCCGGACGGTGAACGCGACTACATCTTCGGTGAGGGAGGTGCCGATCGCTGGGCCGCGGAGGAGCGGCTGCCGGTCCTCGGGCACATCCCGATCACACGCGCGCTCCGCGAGAGCGGCGACCGGGGTGCCCCCCTGGTCGTGGTCGATCCGGACAGCCCGAGCGCGGTGGAGCTGCGCCGCGCTGCGCGGATGCTAGCCGGGCAGGTGAGCGTCCAGGCCATGGCGAGCCTCCCGGTCCTGTAGCGCCGAGCCCCCCGCCTCGCTGCTTGTGGGCGTGCGAACGACCTGCTAGAATCCCGTGTACGCGGGAGGAGTAGCCGCCCCGCCCTTCGTCAGAGAGCCCGGGAGGTCCGCTGCGATCCCGGGTCGGAGGCGTCGGTGAACGTCGCCCGCCCATCGGCACGCCGGAGGATCATGGTCCTCGAGCGTGGCCGAACCGAGGAAGAACGCCGGTCTCTGGACCGGCTGGTAGACCCTCCGGCCGCCGCCCCGTCAGTGCGGTTTCAATGAGCGCTCCGGCCCCTAGGCGCCGGGGAAGTGCGGTGGTACCGCGGGGGTGACCTCGTCCGCAGGGTTTCGGGCGAGGCTCGTGTTTTTCTTGGGTCGCGCCGGCGGAGGAAGGCATGAGCGAACCGACCAAGGACACCACCCCGGACGCAGCAGCAGCGTTGTCCAGCCGCTACGACCCGCTGGCGGTCGAAGGCCGCTGGGCGAAGCGCTGGGCGCTCGAGCCCTTCACCGTCGATCCCGACTCCGGGCGCGAGCCGTTCTGCATCGTCATCCCGCCTCCGAACGTCACAGGCAACCTGCACCTGGGGCACGCCTTCGACAACGCCGTCATCGACACCCTCATCCGCTTCAAGCGCATGCAGGGGTTCGAGGCGCTCTTCCAGCCCGGTACGGACCATGCCGGCATCTCTACCCAGGTCCAGGTCGAACGCGCCTTGCGGGCGGAGGGCACAGACCGACACGAGCTGGGGCGCGAGGCTTTCCTGGAGCGGATGTGGGCCTGGAAGGAGAAGTACGGCGGCATCATCCTGGGGCAGCTCCAACGGCTGGGGATCTCGGCCGACTGGTCCAGGACGCGTTTCACGATGGACGAGGGGCTGTCCCGCGCGGTGCGCTTGCAGTTCGTGAAGCTGTACGACCAGGGCCTGATCTACCGCGGCGAGCGGATCGTCAACTGGGATCCGGAGAGCCAGACGACGCTGTCCGACCTCGAGGTCGAGCGCGAGGAACGCCCGGGCACGCTCTACACCCTGGCGTACCCACTCGAGGCGGGCGGTGCGATCTCCATCGCCACGGTTCGGCCGGAGACGATCTTCGCGGACCAGGCGGTGGCGGTCCACCCCGAGGACGACCGCTATCGGGAGCTGGTGGGTCGCCGCGTGCGAATCCCGCTCACCGATCGCTGGATCCCGGTGATCGCCGACGACGCGGTCGAGCGCGACTTCGGCACGGGCGCCCTCAAGATCACGCCTGCCCACGACCCGACCGACTTCGAGATCGGTGAACGCCACGACCTCGAGCACCCGAGCGTCATCGACCTGCACGCGCGGCTCACGGGCGATCTGGTGCCCGAGCGGTTCCGCGCCCTGGAGCGCTTCGAGGCTCGCGACCGGGTGGTGGAGGCGTTGCGCGAGGAGGGAGCGATGGTCGCCGAGGAGGCGTACACGATCCCGATCGGGCTGTCGCAGCGCACCAAGGTTCCGGTGGAGCCGATCCTGTCGCTGCAGTGGTTCTATGACGTGGCGCCGGTGGCCGGTCGCGTGCTGGACGCGCTCGATGGGGGCGAGGTCCGAATCCTGCCGGAACGCTATGCCAAGGTCAACCGCGACTGGCTGGAGGCCATCCGGCCCTGGAACATCTCCCGGCAGCTCTGGTGGGGGCACCAGATCCCGGCCTGGTACGACGAGGACGGCAAGGTCTACGTGCCGGATCCGGCGGATCCGTTCACCGACCCGCCGGACAGGCCCGAGAACGCGGGCAAGCACCTGGAGCAGGATCCCGACGTCTTCGACACCTGGTTCTCGTCGAACCTCTGGCCCTTCAGCACGCTGGGCTGGCCGGACGAGGAGGCCCCGTACTACCGGACCTTCTACCCCACGTCGGTGCTCGTGACCGGCTACGACATCCTGTTCTTCTGGGTGGCCCGTATGGAGATGGCGGGGCTCGAGCTCACGGGACGCGCGCCCTTCAAGGACGTGCTGCTGCACGGCCTGGTCCTCGACGCCCAGGGCCAGAAGATGTCGAAGTCGAAGGGCAACGGCATCGACCCGCTGACGGTGATCGACACCTACGGGGCGGACGCCTTGCGCTTCGCGATGACCTACGCCTCCACCGGCGGTCAGGACATCCGCTGGGACGAGCGCAGGGTCGAGATGGGACGCAACTTCAACAACAAGCTCTACAACGCCGCGCGCTTCGCCATGATGCAGCTGGCCGAGGGCCCGGAGGACGCCGGACGCCCGGAGCGGCTGGCCGACCGTTGGATCGCGAGCCGGTTGCAGCGGGTGGTGGCGGCCGCCACCGATGCCCTCGAGGCGTACGACTTGGGTGCGGCCAACCGGCTGCTCTACGACGCGGTCTGGTCCGAGTTCTGCGACTGGTACCTGGAGGCCGCCAAGCCCGCCCTCCGCGCCGGCGACGGCCGCACGCGGCATGGGCTGCGGACCGCGTTCGAGGCCCTGCTGAAGCTGCTTCACCCGCTCCTGCCATTCGTGACGTCCGAGCTCTACGAGGCCCTCGGGCACGAGCGCCAGATCGCGGTCGAAGCCTGGCCGGAGGTCGACGCCGGGCTCCTCGACGAGGAAGCGGAACGCGCGTTCGCGACCGTTCAGCAGGCGGTCGGAGCGGTGCGCGCGCTGCGCGCGGATGCCGAGCTGTCACCCGCAAGGACGGTTCCGGTGCACGTGGGTGGGGAGGAGGCGGCGGTGCTGCTGGCGGAACGCGAGGTGGTGGAGGCGCTGGCCCGGGCCGAGCTGCGTAGCGGGTCGCCGCGCGGCGCGGCGCTGGTGCAGGTGGTTCCCGGGCTCGAGCTGCGGCTCCCCTTCGAGGGACTGATCGACGAGGCGGAGTGGCGTGCGAAGCAGCTCCGACGGCTCGACAAGCTCCGGAAGGACCGGGACCGCTCGCAGGGCAAGCTGGGCAACGAGAAGTTCACCGCCAACGCGCCCGCGGACGTGGTCCGCGAGGAGCGGCGACGGCTGTCGGAGGCCGAGGACCTCATCGCCCGCATCGAAGCGGCGTTGACGCAGCTCGGGCCCGAGGGCTGAGGCGAGCCATGGTCGTCCTCGACCGGCGGTTACGGCTCGATGAGCTGGGTCGGGTGGCGCGTGAGCGGGAGGCCGTGGAGCTCGCGCCTGCTGCGCGCGAGCGGGTGGCGCGCAACCGCGCCTACGTCGATGGGCTGGTGGCCGAGGGCCGGACGGTGTACGGCGTCACCACCGGCTTCGGGCGTTTCGCGACGAAGCGCATCGAGCGCGACTCGGTGCGCGCTCTGCAGCGGAACCTGCTTCTGTCGCACGCCATCGGCGTCGGGGAGCCGTTCGGCGACGACGTCGTCCGCGCAATGATGACGCTCCGGGCGCAGTCGCTGGCGCACGGTGTGTCGGGCGTGCGCCCGGTCGTCATCGATACCTTGCTCGGGCTCCTCAACGCCGGTGCGCTGCCGCTCGTGCCTTCGCAAGGCTCGGTGGGTGCCTCGGGCGACCTGGCGCCACTCGCCCACATGAGCCTGCCGCTCATCGGTGAGGGCGAGCTGCGATGGCGCGGTGGGCTGCGACCCTCCCGGGAGGTGCTCGAGGAGCTCGCCATGCAGCCGCTGGTGCTGGAGGCGAAGGAGGGCCTGGCGCTCGTCAACGGGACGCAGGCGATGAGCGCCCAGCTCGCCCTGCTGGTGCTCGACGCGGAGCGCTTGCTGCGGGCGGCGGACGTGGCGGCCGCGATGAGCGTCGAGGCGCTGAAGGGCAGCCACCGCCCGTTCCTGGAGGCGGTGGTGCGCGTACGGCCGCACCCGGGCGCCCGGAAGGTCGCCGGCAACCTCCGGCAGGTTCTGGAGGACTCGGCCATCCAGCGCTCGCACATCGATTGCGACAAGGTCCAGGACGCCTACAGCCTGCGGGCGGTTCCGCAGGTCCACGGCGCCTCCCGCGATGCGCTCGAGCACGTGCGGAGCGTGCTCGAAACCGAGCTCGGCAGCGTGACGGACAACCCCCTGATCTTCGATGAGGAGGACCTGGTGGTGAGCGCAGGCAACTTCCACGGCCAGCCGCTGGCGCTCGCTGCGGACTATGCCGCCATCGCGCTGGCGGAGATGGCGAGCATCAGCGAGCGTCGCATCGAGCAGATGCTCAACCCGGCGCTGTCCGGGTTGCCGGCGTTCCTCGCGGAGCAGGGCGGGCTGCACTCGGGGCTGATGGTCAGCCAGTACACGGCGGCTTCGCTGGTGAGCGAGAACAAGGTGCTCGCCCACCCGGCCTCGGTCGACTCGATCCCCACCAGCGCCAACCAGGAAGACCATGTCTCGATGGGGACCCATGCCTGCCGCAAGGCCCGGCAGGTGCACGACAACGTGCTCTGGGTCGTCGCCATCGAGCTGGTGTCGGCGGCCCAGGCACTCGACTTCCACCTCCCCCTGCGCCCGGGCAGAGGCGTGCAGGCAGCCTACGGGCGCATCCGCGAGCTCGTGCCGCACCTCGACCGCGACCGCCTGCTGTCGCCGGACCTGGAGCGCGTTCGCGCTGCGGTGGTCGACGGCAGCCTGGTTGCGGCGGTCGAGGCGGAGGCAGGCCCTCTCGACTAGGCAAGTCGACTGTGCCCTGAACCCAGGCGGTGAACCGCTACTGCGCCTACCGTGGGCGCCATGCGCCTCCACCGATTGACGCGCGAGCAGTGGCTGGCGGCCCCCATCGAGCAGGTGTGGCCGTTCTTCGCGAGCCCCGCCAATCTCGACGCCCTGACCCCGCCTGAGATGCGCTTCCGCATCACGTCGGAACCGGAGCCGGTCATGACGGCGGGCCAGATCATCAGCTACCGCATCCGGCTCGCGCCGGGCATCGCTACCACGTGGGTCACCGAGATCACGCACCTCGACGAGGGGCGGATGTTCGTCGACGAGCAACGTGCGGGGCCCTACCGCTTCTGGCACCACCGTCACCGCTTCTTGCCGCAGGGCGGCGGGGTCGTCGTCGTCGACGAGGTGCACTACGCGCTCCCGTTCGGGCCGCTCGGCGAGTGGGTCCACGCCCTCGATATCCGGCGCCGCCTGGCCCGCATCTTCGCGCACCGTGCCGCGGCGCTCGAGCGGCGCTTCGCGGGCTCGGCGGCGAGCGACGGGCGCCCGACGGTGGAGGTCCGGTAGCCGCCGGCGGCCGTGCTAGCGTATGCGCGAGAGGACTGAACGCATGCGCCATCACGAGTCGCCTTTCACGGGACCCGCCACCTTCTTCAAGGCCGCGCACCGCCCGGACGCCGATCGGGGCGAGGCCCACATCGGCATCCTCGGCCTGCCCTACGACGAGGGTGCGAGCTTCCGCGCCGGCGCTCGCTTCGGGCCGGGCGCGGTCCGCGCGGCGTCGAGCCGGTATGCCCTCGGCTCCGAGGGCTTCTACGATCCGGAGGGCGCCGCCATGCGGATGGTGGGAGCGAGGCTGGTGGATGTCGGGGATGTCGATCCGGTGCGCAACGACACGGAGCGCAGCTTCGAGCGCATCACCTCGACGGCGAGGCGCTTGCGCACGGTCGCCCGGCTGCCGGTGTTCGTGGGCGGCGATCACTCGGTCAGCTATCCGCTGCTCCGGGCCTACGACGACGTGCCGGAGCTGCACGTGGTGCAGCTCGACGCCCACCTCGGCTACAGCGATGCCCGCCATGGAAGTGGCTTCTCGGCCGCGAGCGCGTTCAGGCGCGCGGTGGAGGCGGTGCCCGGCCTTCAGCGGATCACCACCATCGGGGTGCGCAGCCCCGCCGTGGGGCGCGAGGCGGTGGAGGCCGCCCGGGCCCGCGGCCACGCCGTGGTGAGTGCGCGTTCCTTCCGGGACGACGCCGGGGCCGTGCTGGAGGCCTTGCCGCAGCGCGCCGCCGTCTACCTGAGCCTCGACGTGGACGCCCTCGATCCCTCGTTGCTGCCGGGCACGGGCGACCCCGAGGTGGACGGGCTCGCCTACGCCGACGTCCTGCGGGTCGTGGACGTCGTGGTGGGGAGGAACCGGCTGGTGGGCATGGATCTGACCGAGCTCGCACCCGGCCTCGATCCCACCGGACGCAGCGCGCTCGTGGCGGCGCGGCTGTTGTTGGACACCTTCTCGCTGTGGTGGGACCCCGCGCGCATGGTGTGACCGGTGCCGTGCGGCGCGGGCCCCGCGCCCGTCGCGGCGGGCACCCCTCATGACACGGTGCTGACACGTCGACCGTACGCTCGCGCCGGAGGTTGATCTATGTCCAAGCGACGCATCCTGGGCCTTCTCGCGATCCTGGCCCTACCGGTCTTCTCGGCGGCATTCGCCCAGTCCCTGACGGGTGCCGGCGCCACCTTCCCCTACCCGCTCTACTCGAAGATGTTCAGCGTCTACGGCAAGCAGGATGGCGTGACGGTGAACTACCAGGCCATCGGCTCGGGTGGCGGGCAGCAGCAGCTCCTGTCCCGCACCGTGAACTTCGCTGCCTCCGATGCGCCGCTCTCCGACAAGCAGCTCCAGGAGTTCCAGGCGAAGAACGGCTCGCCGGTGCTCCACATCCCCATGGCGCTCGGCGCGGTGGTGCTGACCTACAACTGGGCGCCGATCGCCAAGGCCCCATCGCAGCCGCTCAAGCTCACGGGTCCGGTCATCGCCGACATCTTCCTGGGCAAGATCACCAACTGGGACGATCCCGCCCTGAAGAAGCTGAACCCGAAGGTCGACTTCCCGAACCTGCCGATCTCGGTCGCGCACCGCTCCGACGGCTCGGGCACGACCTACGTCTTCACCGACTACCTCTCCAAGGTGTCGCCCGAGTGGAAGCAGAAGGTGGGCTCCAGCACGTCCGTCAACTGGCCGGTGGGTTCCGGCGGCAAGGGCAACCAGGGGGTCGCCGGCCTGGTGAAGCAGATCCCCGGCTCGTTCGGCTACGTCGAGCTGATCTACGCCTTGCAGAACAAGATGCCCTACGCCACCCTCGAGAACGCTAGCGGGAACTTCATCGTCCCCAGTCTGAAGAGCACCTCGCTGGCCGGTGACGTGCCCGTTCCCGCGGACGGTCGCTTCGATATCACCAACACCTCGGCGGCCCAGGGCTACCCGATCTCGACCTACACCTACATCCTGCTCTACACGGACATGAGCCTCACCACCAGCTCGGTGGCGCAGGCGAAGCAGGTCAAGGATCTGGTCGCCTGGATGAGCACCAAGGGCCAGCAGTACTCCGAGGGGCTCGACTACGGGCCGCTTCCGAAGCGCGTCCAGGACTTCGACGCCAAACAGCTCGCCAAGCTCACCTTCAAGGGGCAGCCGCTGAACTGAGCCGCACCGCTTCGGTCCACACGGGGTGGAGGCGCGCTGCACTCGGCGCGACCTCCGCTCCACGCTATCGGCTCCGCCCGGCCTGGGGTAGCCTGGGATCGGCCGCCGCCGAGACTCCGCACCTGTTCCGCCCCCCGCATCATGGCCCAGACCAGCTCCTCCCCGACCCCCACCGAGCCGCCGACGGCTCGTCGCCTCGCCAGGCGCAGGCAGGGCGCGCTGCCCGCCGGCGACCGGCTCTTCGACCTCGTCATCCTGCTCATCGCCAGCTGCATCCTCGTCATCACCGCCCTGGCCGCCTTCGAGCTCTTCAGCGGCGGCGAGCTGGCGCTCAGGCGCTACGGGCTGGGCTTCCTGACCGGAACGACCTGGGATCCGGTGCACGAGAAGTACGGCGCCCTGCCGTTCATCGTGGGCACGCTCGTCACCAGCTTCGGGGCGCTGTTGCTGGCCGTTCCGCTGGCGGTGGGCTCGGCGCTGTTCGTGAGCGAGTACGCACCCCGCTGGCTGGCCGAGCCGGTCAGCTACCTGGTCGAGCTGCTCGCGGCCATTCCGAGCGTCGTCTATGGCTTCTGGGGCATCTTCGTGCTGGCGCCCGTGATCCGCACCATCCAGATCGATATCTTCAGGAGCCCGATCCTTCGCGACGTCGGCTTCCTGCGGAGTCCCCCTACCGGGCTGGGGCTGTTCACCGCCATCCTCATCCTCGCCGTGATGATCGTCCCCTTCACCGCCTCGGTGGCGCGCGACGTGCTGCGTCTGGTGCCGCAGGACCAGCGCGAGGGCGCGTTCGCCCTGGGGGCCACCCGCTGGGAGGTGATGTGGCACGCCGTGCTGCCCTACGCACGCGCCGGTATCCTCGGTGGCGTGCTGCTGAGCCTGGGACGTGCGCTGGGCGAGACGATGGCCGTGACCATGGTCATCGGTAACCGTACCGCCATCGCCCACAGCCTCTTCGGGCAGACCGCGACCATGGCCAGCGTGATCGCCAACGAGTTCACCGAGGCCAACACGCCCGCCCACCTCTCCAGCCTCATCCTGGTGGGTCTGATCCTGTTCCTGATCACGATCGTCGTGAACCTCGTCGCGCGCGTGTTGATCCATCGGCTGACGCCCGAGGGGATCTCGTGACGGCGCGGCTGCTCACCGGGAGGGAGCACGCGCGGCGACGCCGTCGCCGCTTCACCGACAGGCTCGCCACGGGCCTGGTCGTTCTGGCGACCCTCATCGTGATGACGCCCCTGGCTCTCGTGCTGGTCTACCTGGTCGGGCGTGGTATCGGCTCGATCAATCTGGCGTTCTTCACCCAGCTGCCTGCACCCGCCGGTGAAGCGGGCGGAGGGGTGGCGCAGGCGGCCGTGGGAACGCTCGAGCTTCTGGTCGTGGCCAGCGCCATCGGCCTGGTGATCGGGATCGGTACCGGCGTGTTCGTCGCCGAGTACCCCGGCCATCCGCTGGTCCCCACCGTGCGGCTGCTGTCCGACGCGCTCATCGGGGTGCCCGCCATCGTCATGGGCATCGTGGCGTACGCGCTCCTGGTCGTGCCGCTGAGGCACTTCAACGGCCTCTCCGGCGGGGTCTCCCTGGGGTTGATCATGATCCCCTACGTGGTGCGGGCCACCGACGAAGTCATGCGCCTGGTCCCGACCATGGTGCGGGAGGCCGGCTTCGCGCTGGGCCTGCCGCGCTGGCGCGTCATCCTCCAGATCGTCATCCCGAGCGCCGCGTCGGGTATCGTGACCGGGGCGATGCTGGCGATGGCTCGCGTGGCCGGCGAGGCGGCGCCGTTGCTGTTCACGGCCTTCGGCAACCAGTACTGGAACTTCGATCCCCTCAAGCCGGTGGCGGCGCTTCCTCTGGTGATCTACACCTACTCGATCAGCCCCTACGACTCGTGGCACCGCATCGCCTCCGCCGCCTCGCTGGTGCTGGTGGTGTTCGTGCTCGTGACGACGCTTCTCACGCGCTTCGTGTTCGCGCGGAGGGCGCGATGACGCTCGGCGCCCGAGACGTGGCCGGGGCCGAACGCCGGGTCGAGCCGATCATCGAGCTCGACAGCGTGTCGGTCTACTACGGAGAGACCCGGGCGGTGCGAGACGTGTCCATGGCCGTGCAGCCCAACACGGTGACCGCCCTCATCGGCGCCTCCGGTTGCGGCAAGACCACGCTGCTGCGCTCGCTCAACCGCATGCACGACCTCACCAAGGGGGCGCGAGTCGACGGCCGGGTGCTGTTCGAGGGCCAGGACATCTACGACCGCTCGGTGGATCCGGTTGCGGTGAGGCGCGTCATCGGGATGGTGTTCCAGAAGCCCAACCCGTTCCCGACCATGACCGTCTACGACAACGTCGTCGCGGGCCTCAAGCTCGCCGGCAGGCACCGCCGCAGCGAGCTCGACGAGGTGGTGGAGCGCTCGCTCAGGCAAGCAGCGCTGTGGGACGAGGTGAAGGACCGGCTCCACACGTCGGCCACGGGCCTCTCGGGCGGCCAGCAGCAGCGATTGTGCATCGCCCGCTCGCTGGCGGTCGACCCGGCCGTGCTGCTCATGGACGAGCCCACCAGCGCGCTCGACCCCCAGGCGACGGCCCGCATCGAGGAGCTCCTCGCCGAGCTGAAGAAGGCCGTGACGATCGTGATCGTCACGCACAACATGCAGCAGGCCGGGCGGGTGTCGGACTGGACGGCCTTCATGCACCTGGGCGAGCTGGTGGAGCAGGGCCCCACCGACCAGATCTTCACGCGGCCGCAGGTGGAGCTCACCGAGCGCTACATCTCGGGCCACTTCGGCTGACCCGGGCCCCTGCACGGAGCGGCCGGAGCGCCCCTCCGTGAACGCCCCGGCCGCCGGTGGCTGCCGTCCCTTTCCTGGCGACGGTCCTCAGACCATGAGGCCGGTCGGATCCAGGCGGAACGACTGCAGGGTTCGCATGTAGTTGGCCCGCTCGAAGGCGGCGGCGTCGGCGACGTGCTGCTGGCTCATGCTGCCCGTCATCTGTGCCACCGACGCGTACTCGTGCTCGGTCATCCAGGCCTTGACGTCCTCCACGATGTCGGTGATCCGCCAGATGCCGTTCTTGAGCAGCTCCGAGGCCAGCATGGTGACGTTGGCGCCCGCCATCAGCCCCTTGAGCACGTCGAGGTGGGTGTGCACGCCGGTCGTGATAGCGAAGTCGGCCTGCACGCGGCCGTAGAGGATGGCGATCCAGCGCAGCGGCAGGCGCAGCTCGTCCGAGTCCGACAGGACCAGGTGCGGCCCCACCTCGAGGGCCTCGAGGTCGAAGTCGGGCTGGTAGAAGCGGTTGAACAGAGCCAGGCCGTTGGCGCCCGTTCGCGTCAGGCGCTGGGCCATGTTCGCCATGCTGCTGAAGTAGGGGCTCAGCTTCACGGCCAGCGGGATCGTCACCATCTCGCGCACGTCGCGGAGCACGTCCAGGTAGAGCCGCTCGACGTCGTCGCCGGACATCGAGGGGTCGGTGGCGACGTGGTAGATATTGAGCTCCAGCGCGTCGGCGCCGGCGTCCTGGATGAGCTTGGCGTAGTGCGTCCAGCCGCCCGGTGAGTCTCCGTTGAGGCTGCCGATGATGGGGATGTCGACCGACGCCTTGGCGTCGCGGATGAGCTCGAGATACCCGTCCGGGCCCACGTTGTAGTCCTGGGGCTCGGGGAAGTAGCTGAGGGCCTCGGCGTACGACTCGGAGCCGTAGGTGAGGTAGTGGTCCAAGGAGAGGCTCTCGTGGGTGATCTGCTCCTCGAACAGGGAGTACATCACCACCGCGCTGGCTCCCGCATCCTCCATGCGACGGATCCCGTCGAGCGTCTGCGACAGAGGAGAGGCCGACGGGACCACGG
>Ga0315542_1000529_pt1 | contig 24051 bp, 21 predicted proteins | sample SalMarSW160120MG_FD_202541 | JGI IMG/M metagenome (GOLD analysis project Ga0315542, IMG submission 202541) | Salt marsh sediment microbial communities from the Plum Island Ecosystem LTER, Massachusetts, United States - Salt Marsh Sediment SW1601-20 ... | reverse complement strand
TCGCCCCGACCAGAAAGCATAATAAAAATAGCATGTTATGAACAATATAGCCTGCTATTTTTGTTCGCCGAAACCGTATTTTTGTACCCTATTTGTACCCCACTCAGACGCACGTTTCGCTAACTGGTTGATATTATTCACCCCGTATGCAGCACCCACAGGGGGTTTCTGAAAAAAGCAGAATGAAAAGTGATGTAATTTCTAGTGGTTAATGTTACTCAAGTACCAAAGGGAACCTAATCGGCTAACAGGGTTGTACAGGACCTATGGTGTCCTTTCGGTAAGCCTGCGTTAGCTTGGGGGATAGGGGATCCTGGTCTAGCTGCCGCTATGTTGTCTCGGGCGCTGTGGCCAGATGGTAGTTCCAGGGCTGCGACACTAGGGTCGTTGACCAGATGTACGAAGGTGAAACAATCTCAGTGCGGATCGGAAAGAATCCCGAGAAGCTAAGGATAAGTCCGACTAAAGCGACCACCGCGATTATAGCATACCTCGGGTACCAGTGTCTTGATTGCGTATTTCTCATTACAGCCTCATTCTTGATTAATATCATCCGTAAGATCCCTCTCTTTGGGTTTTGGAAGCACCAACATAAAGGTTCGTACTGAATTCACACCGATAATGGGGAAAGGGAGCTCTCCCTGGATAATATGGGAGGCATCCGATCAGGAGTTAGGGCTCTCCATTTTCTCCAGTTATTTCAGTATTTCTTGCCTGGCACGCGCGATATCCCTCATTTTCAATTCCAGTATACGGCTGATCAGTCGCCTTTCAATCGCCCTGGTCCCATGCGTACATTCATATTCATAGAGCATCTGTCTGATGCCTTGCTTCAATTCATCGTGTTTCCAAGGCTTCAGAAAAAAACGGGAAATGTGTCCCCCATTGAGGCCTTCCTTCATGGTTTCGAGATCAGCGTATCCGGTGAGAATCGCCGTCAAGACGTCTGGGGAGATCTCCTTCGCCCTTTTCAGGAATTCAGTGCCCAGCATTCCCGGCATTCTCTGATCGCTTATGACAGCGTTCACTTGGTTGTTCTCAAGTATTCGAAGGCCCTCAACTCCACTCATCGCGGTGAGTACGCCATATTCTTCCTTTCTGAGCAGCCGTTTCAGTGCATCAATGATATTCTCTTCATCATCCACGAACAGAATCGTATAGGAATCATTGTTCATTTTTGCTCGTTTCCCCCTTCCACCGACACAATCACCCTGATGGGCTCCTTGACCCGAGTAACTTCGGCAACATTTTTCAAGCGTTCGATGAGCGGCTGGCTTACTTCCTGGCCTTTTGAGATAAGCAACTTTTCCTGTTCCGTTCTCACGTCCTGCCCCAGAATCATTCCCTTTTTCAGCTCTCTTACACTCACACCGATCACTTCATAGTTGCGCTCCACACCGAGCGCCATTTCCACGGCATGCAGGACCGCCGGATCATACCAGCCTTTTCGCGCCTCCATTTGGGTGAGGGCTTCTCTTTTTGGTATTCCTGTTGTGTTCAACAAATCCAGATCAAGCGCTGCTTTGAGAATCCTAGACCCCATGGGGATCTCCTCTCCCTTTAATCCGTCTCTAGGGTTTCCCGCACCATTGAAATGCTTTTCCTGGTACGCGATGATCTTGGCCACCGGCTCAAGGCGTGGTATATTCTTGAGCAGGTCCGCGGTGACCACCGGGTGCATATCGAAAATCTGCTGTTCCTCCTCCTCCAGTGTATTCCCGCAATAGATCTTAGTGAGAGTATCTTGGGGGAGGATAATGAAACCCACCTGCGAAAGCATGGCCGCCGTTTCCAGTTGCCAGAGATCTGTTATTCCCATGAAGGTGCCCACCTTGCTGACAAAGCGCTTTATCCGAGAGGAACGGCCAAAGGCTTCCGGGTTGGCCAGGGACAGCAGTTCGGTCATCACCTCTATGCTTCCTTTGAGCGTTTGCTCCAGGATCTCTTTCTCGGCATTGGTGAGGCGATACTGCTGAATGCCGCTCCTGAGGACCTTGAAAAGGGTATCGGGGTGACAGGGTTTGGTAAGAAACCGAAATATGTTTCCCTGGTTCACCGCTTCGATGGCGTTCTGGAGATCGGCATGCCCAGTGAGCATGATGCGCACAGTATCGGGGAAAAGCTTTTTCACCCTGGATAGGAATTCAATGCCGTCCATGCCGGGCATGCGAAGATCGGAGACCACCACTGCAAATGGGCCCTTTTCCAACAGGACCTTCAGCCCCTCTTCAGGCCCCAACGCGGTCTCCATGGAAAAGTAGTTCCGTAATTGCCGCTTGAAGCCGGCCAAAATATTTGCCTCGTCATCCACAAACAGGACTTTTTCCATCGCATGTCTCCCGTTATTGAATTGCCGCTTCGCACACCTGTGCCCAGCGATCAAGCTTTTCTGCGCAGCCGATTCGGTTTAAGAACGCCATGTCCATAGGCGCTTCACTTAGTTGGGTCCCCTTTACTCCGGAAACATGTTCCAGCGCGTTTGCAGCATGCACGCCGGCCAGCACTCCCATTGTTCTGACAGGATGCGTTCCGGGCTCATGGTGGAATGCAATAGCCTCCACTACATTATCGTCGAAGCCCCAGAGCCCCATCAGGTACGCACCCACTGAACCGTGAGTGGTCCCCAGCATCTCATGTTCCATCTTTTTGAAGGAAATGCCGTTTTCTTCGGTACGCCTGATGATCTCACGATACTTGTCAGGGAGTCCTGTGGCGAGAACCAGTTTCCCCACGTCGTGCAGCATCCCTGCCAGGAACGTATCATCGACCATTTCCCTGCTCAAATTTTCCTCTCTTGCAATGGCCTTTGCAAATGCGGCAGTCCCCATGCCGTGTCGCCAAAGCTTCTCGAGAAATGCCTCCGGAACACCTTTTGCCTCGAACCGGCTGAAAATCTGTGCAGAAAGAACCAGCGCCTTGATGGTTTCGAGCCCCAGGAGGTTCACGGCCTGAACGATGCTCTCGATATGACGCGGCAAAGCAAAAAATGCGGAATTGACCATCTGGTGGATTTTTGCGCTCATTCCCACATCACGTGAGATGATTTCGGCGATCCTGTCCATGGATGCGTCTTCAGATCGCAATTCCACCATAATTTCCTGGTATAACTTGGGAAGACTGGGCAGGCTTCCGGTATTTGAAACTAACTGTTTCAACGCATCATCTTTGAGCAGTTCCCTTAGCGCAAGTGCTCGAAGCACCGTATTCTTAAGAGTAGAGGCGTCGCAGGGCTTCGAGAGATACTGGTGCGCTGTTCGTACGGATTTTAGGATCAGCTCCTGGTCGGAATGTCCGGAAAGAACAATGCGGACTATCTCGGGAAATTTTTTTTGTACTCTCTCCAGCAACTCGGAGCCATTCATCCCAGGCATGCGCATATCAGTCACCACCACCTCAAAATCTTGAGTTTCAAGGACCTGCAATGCCTCCCCTCCGCTCTCGGCAAAGACCATGCTCCACTCTTTTCGCATACCCCTGAGCATGCGTTCGAGACCATTCAGAACCATGGGTTCGTCATCGACAAACAGAATTTTTCGTTTCATTATTTCAATCCTCCAATGGCAAGCGAATGGTAAAGCAGCTCCCCTTGCCCATCTCACTTTCAACGTCGATGGTGCCTCCGTGCTTTTCTACGATGACTGAATGTGCGATGTTGAGTCCTTGTCCGGTGCCTCTGCCCACTTCCTTGGTAGTGAAGAAAGGATCAAATATTTTTGACCGGATCTCCTCTGGAATCCCGGCTCCCGTGTCTTTAATAAGGATCTCGGCCCACTTGCCATTCTTCCGCGTGCTGACCTTGATGGCGCCTTTCTCTTCTGTGTTATCTCTCACCACATCTGCGATTGCGTGAGCAGCATTCACGACCATATTGAGGATCACCTGATTCAGTTCTCCCTGCAGACAGGGGACTAGAGGCAGGGCCTCGTCAAAATCCGTTTCAAGGTCAGCGACGTATTTCCACTCGTTTCGGGCCACGGTGACGGTGTTTTCTATGGCCTTGTTGATATTTGTCGGTTCTTTTTCTTCGGCGTTCGGGTGAGAGAATTCCTTCATTGCACGGACGATCTTTGACACACGTTCTACTCCATCCAGGCTCTGATCGATGGCCGCGGGGATTTCTTCCCTGAGGTACTCCAGGTCCATTTCTTCTACTGTCTGTTCAAGGATTTTAAGAACCCCTTCAACCGGTCTGCCCTCCGTGCTACTCCTCGCAAGCTCCTGGTATTTTTCCACGAGCCGGTCCAGGCTCTCGTAGCCCTCCTTGAGGAAACGAGTATTATCTCCCACGTACTGGATGGGCGTATTGATCTCGTGAGCGATCCCCGCCGCGAGCTGTCCGATGGACTCCAGTTTCTGTGCCTGAACAAGCTGGCTTTCCAGAAGTCTTTGGTCAGTGATGTCCGACGCCCGGATCAAGGTCCCTATAGGAGTTCCATCTTCTGTAGTTATGCGGCTGATAGTCATCCCGAGGAAACGTTCTTTTCCATCCTTTCCCTCATAACGGATATCATCAAGCCTGCATTCCTCATCACTCTTCTTGCAGTGTTCGATGGCCTCAACCACTCCTCTTCCCGCCCACTTAAATCTACACTCAGTCAAGGTCCGTCCGTAGACCTCTTCATACGTCAGGTCAAACCTCTCTTCAGCCCTTGAATTCCATTCCACGATCCTGTTTTCCTCATCTACCACGATCAGAATGCAAGTCATGGCGCCCAACAAGAGATCTGTTTTGGTATGCGCCTTCTTCAATTCCTCCTGTGCGGTTTTGAGATCCGTGATGTCCATGGCGAATTCAAAACGCACGGCACGGCCGTCAGGCCATCGGATAATGCGATCGATAATTTTGTAATTCCTGTCCAAAACGGGATTGTGAAACTCCCAGACGTATGGTCTTCCTTTCTCCCTTAGTATGATGTGGTTCGTGCAATAGTCACACGGAGCATCCAAATTCTGAAATTCACGGTAACAAATAGAACCTACCGGATTCCTGCCAAGTGCATCTTCAAAGGCCTTGTTCACGTACAGCACTTCATAGGTTTCCGGATCGGCCACGTAAATTATCTCCGTGATACTGTCCAGCATGGCGTGAAACATTGCTCTTTCAGATTCGATGATTCTCTGTGCTCGCTTCCCCTCCGAAATATCCATCAGGAAGGCAATGTCGGCGGGCTGTCCAAGGTATATGGTCTGCGTGAGTGCGACAGCAACATCAATGGTCGTTCCGTCTTTCCGTATTCCCTTGAACTCGTATCTGGTTGGCGCTGCATCTCCTCGCGATCTCTTGCGGCTTATTTCATTTACCTGCGCACGGTCATCAGGATGTACTACCAGTTCATTCTCCTTTCCCTCGAGATCCGCTGGATTTTCGTACCCAAACATTTTCGCGAATTCATGGTTGACGAACAGCTGAACGCCTGCCTTTGATACGGAAATACCTTCCTGGGCAGCCTCCAGCAAGACCCTGTTATGCTCCTCTGACTTCTTGAGTTCTTCGATTGCTTTTTTTCTCTGCGTGATGTCTCTTATTATTGCGAAGGCATGCCACTTTCCGTCGAGCCTTGCTGAGGAAAGAGAAACTTCTATCGGGATCTTTTGTCCATCTTTTCTTATGGCCTCGAGCTCCTGGGTGTTCCCGATACCCGCGCCTTCGCCGGATGCCTTGAACGTTGTGAAGGCCTTTTCATATGCTTTCTGATATCGTTGTGGAGCAAGGAGCCTATGGAGGTTTTTCCCGAGCACCTCATTCGAAGCGTACCCGAACATCCTTTCCGCTGCTTCATTCCAGAAGGCAATGTCTCCTTGATCATCGATTGTGACGATCGCATCATGTGCAGAGGAGCTGATGGCCCTGAACTTTTCCTCGCTTTCCCTGACCTCACTCACCTTCTGTGCCAGCATCTCTTCCAGGTTCTCCCGGTACTGTCGAATCGACCTGTCAGCCTCTTGATGCCTGAGTGCGTTTTTCACGTGCAAGTGCATCTGGCCCAGTTCAAAGGGTTTCAGCACGTAGCTGTAAATCCCTGCCCCTATCGCCGAATCAATACTGCCGGCGTCGTCGACGCCGGTGGCCATGATGACCATCATATCAGGGAATGCTTTCCGCGCGAAAAAGACGAAATCAAGTCCCGATTCCCCCGGCATGTTAATATCCACCAGGGCCAGTTCAAAGGACTCTCTCTCCAGGAGTGTTCTTGCCTCTGCAGCATCGGCCGCTTGGGTGCAGTGATAACCGTTCCTCGAGAGTTTCCTCTCCAGCATGTCCCTGATACCCCGTTCATCATCTACTATCAGAATCTTTGCCATGAATTCACTTCCCCGTTCTTTTCCTGGTTGAATTTCTCCCCACAACCCTAAATCACGGACTCAAAAAAAGAGCCCTTTTGGAGTGTCATGAAAATAGCTGGTTTCACGTTGATCTCCCTGATCACTTTTCCCGATTCAGAATCGATTATTTCGGCGCTGATTGCTCCGCTAGCGTGGTCTATCTTATAAGAGATGAGAAGCTTCTCGGGACCTTTAGCAGAACCTGTGGGAAAGGAGCCTTTTTGTTCCTGCCATTGAGGTCCTCTTTTCACAGGGACATATTTCCCGGAAAGCTGATTCCAAGATATTGGCTGGACATTTAGAGTGTTCATTTTTTCCTCCTTCACCAAATTGCTTTGGCAGCTGCTGCTGAGGCGGAGTTACCCCCTGTTGCCAGCCAGAAATAGTGCAACTCCTGCCTGCTGTTTTATTCTATCGGCAGGATAAGCAGGAATTATCTTGCGATAGAATAGTGGCAAACTAGTGGTGTTATCTCACTAATCTTTGAGGGGAAGAAATCTTCAGGGTTAGAGAGACTGGAGGTAGGTCCGGAGATTGATTTTCCGGTTTTTCAGGCCCAGCTTGGTCCGGATGTTGTACCGGTGGGACACAATCGTATTCGTTGAGAGGTGGAGCATTTCGGCTATTTCCTTGGTCCTTTTCCCCTGCTTTATCAGGTCCGCCACGTGGAGTTCAGCCGGAGTTAGGTCGAGAGAACTGGAGGACAGAGCCTTGGCCATAGGTGATGTTATGTCATTGAGGCTCGATTCCAGGACCTCTACAAGGGGCTGCTGATCAGTATTCAAACCGCTTTGTTTCAATTGTTCCAAGTATGGCAGGGCAATTTTTTTAATCTGGGAAAAGACGTTCTCTTCAAGGTCCTGTTTGTCTTCTTCCCGTTTTTTGAGCAAGACCCTCAGCGCGCTGTTAAATTCCTTCAGCTCTTCAGCCCGGTCGCGCAATTCCGTTTCTTTTGCCGTAAGCTGCCTGTTTTTTTCTTCCAATTCAGCGGTTCTCGCCCGGACGATGCGCTCCAATTCTTCCCGGTTCGAGCGTTCTTTCCGCTCCAGTTCCCTTCGCCGCAGTGCGTTCTCAACGGTAACGACAATCTGGCTTGTATCAAACGGTTTTATAATATAACCGTAGACGCCGACGTCCAGGATAGTCCGTGCCGTTTTCTGGTCCTCTATGGCCGTCACCATGACAATCCCCGTATCAGGATATTCCGCCTTGACGAAACGAATGAGGTCCAGACCTGACTCTCCGGGCATCATCACATCACAGAGAATAAGGTCAAAGTCTTGGTCTTGCAGTCGCTCACGAGCCTGGGAAGCGTCAGCGGCCTGGAGGACCGAATGCCCGTTCTTTTCCAGCATCTTTCTAAGCAAAACCCGGATGGGCTCCTCGTCATCAACGATCAGGATAGTCTGCATGTTATTGCCTATTCCTTTTGCCTCCTCAGCATTCAATGAGCCCTGAAAAATCTTCCAATCATAATCCTCGCAGAAATGCATCTTCTCGATTGAGTCGAGCAGGTTCAAACACTTTCAGGTGGCGACAACTTCCCGCCAGGCCATGGGAATGAATTCTTTCTTGGTCCCGGCCCCGCTGAACCGCTTGACTTCCTTAAGCAGCGTGTCATCAGGTTCGATGTGCGTTCTCATTATACCCCTCCTGTTTGTCAATCAGGATTCTTGGATTTAATCTTGATTCCTGTCCAACACCTCTCGGACTTTTTTTCCCAGGCTTTCCCGGGTGAAGGGTTTCTGGAGGAAGTCCACATCCTTTTCCAGGACGCCATGGTGGGCGATGGCGTTGTCTGTGTATCCGGACATATAAAGGACCTTGATTTCCGGGGCACTTGATTCCAACTGCTCCGCCAGGTCCTGGCCGCTCATGCCGGGCATGATTACATCCGTCAGCATCAGGTTAATAGGCCCACCATGGGTGCCTGAGATTTGAAGCGCCTCTGCGCCGTCCCGGGCCGTGATCACGCTGTAGCCGTATCCCTTCAGCATTCTCTCTGTCATTTTTCTCAGCATCTCGTCATCCTCCACCACCAGGATCGTTTCAGATCCTTCGAGCGAACGGGCGGCGGGAGCTTGCTCATTTTTTACACCCTCGATTTCCTTATCGGCCCTGGGGAAGTAGACCTTGAATGTCGTTCCTTTTCCCGGGTCACTGTAGACCCAGATATGCCCCTTGTTCTGTTTCACAATGCCATAGACAGTGGAAAGACCGAGACCGGTTCCCCTCCCCATTTTCTTGGTGGTGAAAAAGGGTTCGAATATGCGGGCCTGGGTCTCTTTGTCCATGCCAATGCCGCTGTCCGTGATTGCCAGCATCACGTAAGGCCCCGCCTCGCTTTTTATCCCGTGCTCCCGGAAATAGTCCTCGTCCAGCTCCACGTTGGCCGTCTCGATGGTGAGCTTCCCGCCCTTCGGCATGGCGTCCCTCGCATTGACTGCCAGGTTCATGACCACCTGTTCCATCTGCCCGGGGTCTGCCTCCACCTGCCAGGGAACGGGTGAGTAGACTGTCACCAGGTCGATATCCTCCCCGATGAGGCGGCGAAGCATCTTTTCCAGATTCATCATCAGGCTGTTGAGGTCCAGGACTTCGGGCTGGATCAACTCCTTTCGGCTGAAGGCGAGCAGCTGACGTGTGAGTGCGGCAGCCCTATGTCCGGCCTTCCGGATCTCCTCTATAGATTCATTAAGGGGGCTATTTTTGTCCAAATCCCCCAGGACAAGATCGGCGTTTCCAATGATGGCAGTGAGCAGGTTGTTGAAGTCATGGGCCACCCCCCCGGCTAGCACGCCGATGGCCTCCATCTTCTGGGCCTGGTTGAGCTGGGCTTCGAGTTTCTTTTTTTCTTCTTCCTCCTTTTTCCGTTCCGTTAGGTCCTCGGCAATGGCAAGTATTGCACTGTCTTCCGATTCAGGATTCAGCAAGGCGTGCCGAATATGGCAGTCAAAAGCTGATCCGTCCTTTCGGACCCACCTGGTTTCCAAATCGCTTGTCCTTTTCCCCGGCCCAAGGGTTTTTATGGCGTCTCCAACCCGCTCAAATTCCGCATCGTTTAGGTAGAGCATCCTGGTATTCTTTCCCCGAATCTCCTCTGAAGAATAGCCCAGCATCCGGGCCGTGCTCTTGTTATGCCACAGTAGCTCGCGATTCTTTCCGATTAAGCCTATACCAAAGGGTGATGCCTCAAATACACTTCTTAACCTGGCTTCGCTCTTCTTTAGGTATTCCTCCGCTTCCTTACGTTCGGTGATATCTCTGATCCAGACCTGTATTCCCGGCTCTCCTTGAATGGTAATCCCACGGGTGCCAACGTCGGCATAAAACCATGAGCCGTCTTTACGCGGCATTTTCACCTCATAATGGGTTGTGGTCTCCTCTCCGCGCATACGGGCCGCCACCCTTTTCCTTGCCAATTCCTGATCCTCCGGGTGATAGAGCAACAAGTGATCCAGTCCCACCAGCTCGCCTTCATTGTATCCCAACATCTCATGAAGGTGACGATTGGCAAAAATGATTTTAGAACCCTTCTGCACAAAGATACCATCAAAGCTCTCTTCCACCAGGGCGCTGTATCGCTCTTTGCTTTGACGCAACGCATCCTCGGCCTGCTTTTGAGCCGTGGTATCTTCATAAATCGCAACCAATTTGCCTGAAGGCAATTTGCAGACATAGTTCTCAACCCAAAGCGAAAGCTTATTATCCTTGTACAGGCCACTGGGACGGTATTCCGGAATTCCCGTTCTCCATACGCGCTTGAACACATCGAACAACCCCAATGCCTCTACTCCTGGGAATATCTCCCGGACTTCTCGACCAACAACCTCACCCTTCGTCCTTTGTGCATCTTTCAGTCCGGACTTGTTCAAATCCGTAAATACAAAACTTTCTCCATTATCCGGGCTATCATATATCGCAACACCGGAGCTCATATTATCAAATAGCTCTCTGAAACGTTTCTCATCCTCCCTCATCACCTCTTCGGCCCGCTTGCGCTCACTGATATCTCTCGCAATACTTTCCACACCAAGGGAATTGCCTTGTTCATCTTTCACAATCTTCGCATTAGTTGATACCCATATCAGGGAATTATCCTTCCGTCTGAGCTGCGCCTCAAAATCTTCTACGCTGCCATGTTGCTTAATTTGTCTTAGAAATTCTTCCCTCTGTTGTGGATTAACGTAAAAGGTTTTCATGTCAAGGCCGATTACTTCATCAGGTTTATATCCAAGCAATTTTTCTACAGAGGGAGAGGCTATGGAAATCAAACCAGTTAGGTCTGTTCTGTAATAAACATCATAAAGATTTTCAAAAAGATTTCGATATTTCTCCTCACTTTCCCGAAGCGCCTTCTCCGCCAGATGGTGCTCCGTGATGTCCACAATCATTCCTGATATGAAGTCCCCCTCAAGTGTTCCGCTTATGAGCACATTTCGGGAGCGCCCAGTTGTTGTAAGCAATTCACTCTCAAAATTTTTAATCGTGCCCTTTTTTTCAAGATTTTCAAGAAAAGCTTCCCTGTCTTTCGGATCTTTATATCTTGCCCACACACCAGTTGCGATAAATTCTTCGAGGGACCCGAATTCAAGCATCTTTATTAAGGCATCATTGATATAATAAATCTCACCACTGAGGTTGGTTTTAAAAACGCCTACCGTTGCATTATCCACGAGGTTCCTGTATTTTTGCTCGGACTCATCCAGCATCTTTTCAGCCTCTTTGCGCTCGGTGATGTCCTCGAATACATTAATAAACCGAATTTCGCCGGTTGCTGTTGAACCTTTTATCGCGGTAGCCCTGGCCCAAAAAACCGTGCCGTCTTTGCGTTTGTATTGTGCCTCAAAATTTTTTGCCAGACCTTTTCCAAGGAGTTCAAGATATCGCTCTCTGTCTTTCGGGTTGAAATAGCGTGCAGAAGCGGGGACCTTTTGGAATTCCTCCTTTGAGTCGTAGCCAAAAATCTTCACCATAGCTGAATTCATTTCAGTGATGGCTCCTTCGGGAACACTCAATGCAACGCCGATGGGAAGGGTTTCTATCAAGTTTCTAAATTTTTCCTCCGATTTCCTCAACGCCTCTTCAGCCCGTTCATGTTCGGCCATACTCTCGACCAGCCGACGATTGAGTTTGACTACACTGCGGTATCGCCAGGCAGCCATGGCGCCAAAGCCTATGAGGAGCAGAACGCCCATGGCCAACGCAAACCTGCGTACTGTCCAGAAGGACTTTGGCCGGCCAAACCACTTCACATAGATCTGTTGATATTCCGTTGTGCGAACGAAGCGATCGACCGCTCGATTGAGCCGCTCCATCAATGCCGGGTTTCCCTTGCGCACCCCGACTGCCCGTTTGATCTCTGTCAGAGGTTTTCCGACGATCTTGATGCGATCCTCGATTCCAGCATCTCGGACTATTTTCATAGCCACGGGCGCCGGATAAACCAGAGCATCGACCTGGCCGGACAGAAGCTCAAGAACGGCGTCCCTGGCGTCATCAAATACAACGAGATTAATGTCCTTACGGTCTTTAAGCAAATTAACACGGATGTTGGTTTTGACGGCTGCAACCTTACGCCCGGTAAGATCATCTGCTCCATGTAAGTCATGGGTGTTCCTGCGAACGATGATGGATATGGGAAAGGTCTCAACCGGGGCCGTGTAGTCGAGCCAGGCTTCTCGCTCCGCCGAAATTCCGATATTGGGAATCAGGTCGGCGCGACCGGTCTTCACATCTTCCTCAACATCAGCCCATGAGTTTTCAATGAGATAAGTGAGCCTGAATCCTGCCAGGACAGCGAGCCGTTCTATCTCATCTATGGCAAACCCGGTTGGCTTACCGCTCTTGTCAACCTTGTAATAGGGAGGGAATTCCCTCGGAACAGCAGCGGTGACATTAATGAGATCAGACCGCGCTTTGTCCAGGGCTGCCCGTGGGCTGAAGGTGCAGAGAGAGAGGACGAGGAGCGCCAGGCACAACCAACGGCAGACAGCCAGTCCCTTGCCTCTGGGGGCCCTTTGTTCAGCCTCCCAAACGTTTGTTGTTTGATGTTCATAACTTCCCCTACTCATACCGTTCCTCCTTCAGCATCAGTAGAATTGGGTTGTTGCTCCGTAGGAGTCTGTCGATCTTGATTCTCTGATCCATTGCCCACGTCAACAGCCATTCATCAGGGCAAGTGCAGGAGAAATTGGGAGTCGCCAATTGAGCAATTGCGACCTCAACAAGAGACTGTGCTTGATCAGGAAGATACCTCTAAAGCCGACCTTTTTCAGTCAGTTTCCACACAACGCCATAACCTGTCAGGATACGATGCACACCCTGACAATATTCCTCACTGACCCCGGCATTTTCAAATTCAGGCCAAAGTCGGCAAATCATACCCTCTAGGCCATTCACCTTTTCCAAAGTCGCATCCCGCGGCATGTCTAAACCCGTCATACAGCTGTCCCGAGGCATGCGTTCCAATGCTTTGACATTGGGATCCACCTTATATACATTTTCCCTCCTTTTGCTAAGATGCGGATAGGAGGTAATCGGTGAAATGCTTGTTGTTGTCTCCGAGGGTCTTGCTGATACATCTATTCAGCGATATCGGCATAATACAGTCAATGAATATCAGAAAATTGGTTGAGAATTCTCATGACTTCCTTTTTGGTCATACCTTTTCTATATGGTCTGTCTTCGGCCAGCGCGGTAAATATATCCGCCACCATCATTATTCGTGCTCCGATGCCGAGTTCGGCTGCTGCAGAATGGAAGGGATATCCGGAACCGTTCAGTCTTTCATTTGGGAGGCCCGCGACTTTCCCCATTTCCGGCACAACATATGCCGTCCTTTGTCGATGTTGAATCAATAGAGGACTCGCCAGTTCCATGGCGTCGGAAAGTGATAGGACAAGATTACCTAAATTGACTGTAATTCGGCGTTGCATATGGTTCTCATTGAAGATTTCCTTCGGCTAATCGCCGAGGATCAGCCGCAGGCAGGCCAGCAGAAGATTTCCCAGAGCAATATCATTCAATTCTTGGAGTTATCGAGTACCGTTAATCTTATCTTTCAAAATCCCTGAGCATTTGAATGTCACCACTTTCCTTTGTTCCAGCATCAAATCTTCCCCGGTGGCGGGATTCCTTCCCCTCCGTCCATTCTTGGCCTTAACGCAAAGTTTCCCGAACCGGGAAATGAGAACGTCTTCTCCATTGGCAAGGTTCTTCTTCAGGATCTCGAGGAGGCTCTCGATGGTCCGTTTCGATTGGAACTTACTCATACCAGTGCATTTGTTGATGCTTTGAATGAGGTGGTCTTTCGTTAGGGTCATGATATGCAGTCCGTTTGGAGGTTGGTGATTTAATGGGGCGAAGCTTTATGAAGCAGATACGCTGAATACTGAAAAAACTGCGCTATGTTAGCCTTCTCAAAAACGGGTTGCTTTGTCAAGCATCCATGGTAGGAAGAAACGAAAATAGGAGGCATTATCAATAAGAAAACACTTCCTTCAATCCCCTCTCGCCTTTCTCCTCATCGTCCTATCACCGCTCCACATCCGGGGTTTTTTTGTCAGGCGCCTTGTGAAACCGCTGTCGGTTGTAAAACTGGAGCCCGGTCCGGAGTCCTCCCTGCAGTTCGGATCCATTGTCGAAGGATCGGAGGTACAGGTAGTGGTACTTGAGTGTCCACCACAATCTCTCTATGAAGATGTTGTCCTGGATGCGCCTTCGGCCATCCATGCTGATTTGAATTCCATGGTTTTTCAATAAGTCCGTAAATGACTCACTGGCGAACTGGGCGCCCTGATCTATACCGAAGATATCCGGGCTCCCATAATGGCTGATGGCCTCCTGGACAGCATCGACACAGAAGTCCGCCTCCATGGTGTTGGATACTCGCCAGGAGAGGAGCTTTCGGCTGTGTCAGTCCATTACAGCCGCCAGGTCCATGAAGCCTCGGTTCATGGGGATTTAGGTTATATCAGCTGTCCATGCCTGGTTGGACCGTTCGGTGCTCGGGTTGCGCAGCAGGTATGGATAGATCTTGTGCTCCGGATGCGGCTGGCTGGTCCTGGGCTTTAGATAGATAGCCTCCAGAGCGATCAGCTGAAATTTGGGGTGCCCTTCAAACATGGCAATCTGGATTGACTCGCGTATCATAATGGAGCCTAACTTGACTTTTGTACCCTATTTGTACCCTTTTCTGACGACCCCATGCTAAGTATGCGATATCATGCACATCATGCACAGGTTCTGCGGGAAAGCTTGAAGAACCAAGCGACCAGGAATGCGTAATGTTGTTAGGTAGTTAGTCTGATTTTTGTTCACTATTGACCATGCTTTGGGAGCAGGGTGTCGGAGGTTCAAATCCTCTCGCCCCGACCAGTTGATATTAGAGGGTTTCGGGTCTATTGCACGACACCACGCTATCGAGATGTGCTTTGACCAGAGGGCCCCCTCGCTTCCGTCATGACCTTTGCGGGGCCAGAAATTCGCCGGTGCCGGGTTCGGCCAGGCAGATGCCTTCGGCTGCAATTTGACGGCCGCGGAGAAAGACGGCCCGGGTACGTCCGCGAAAAATTCTGCCGGCATAGGGCGTCCAGCCCGCTTTCGAAAGAACCATCTCGTGGGTCATCTCATATTCGACATCCGGATCGACCAGAACGACATCGGCGTCTGCACCGGGAGATAGCGTTCCTTTGCGGGGGTAATACCCATAGAGCGTTGCCGGCCGCCGGGAATACAGTTCGGCGATCATCGGATAGCTGATGCGGCCTCTGGCGGCGGAATCGAGCAGAAAGCGGAAGGTCGTGTCTATCCCCGGCAAGCCGAATGGGACGGTCCAGATCGACCCTTTCCGTTTTTGGGAGAGCGTCGAAGGGGCATGGTCGCTCGCAAAATAGCAGCCTTTGTCGATGCAGGCCCAGAGCGCCTCGACATCGTCGTCCGAGCGCATGCGGTTGGGGGGAGTGAACTTTCGCAGCGCCCCCTGGCTCAACACTTCGTCCTCTTTCAGGGCAAAGTACTGGGGGCAGGCCTCGGTCCAGATGTCCGCTCCCCGCTGTCGGGCGGATTGGGCGATCCGGAAGATCTCCGGATGGCTGCAGTGGGCGATAACCGTGACGGCGCCGGTAGCGGCGGCGATCGCAGCGACGCTTTGGGCGGCCACTTTTTCCGCGAGCTGATTGCGCCATTCCGTCACGACGCCCCCGTCCTGACGTCCGGCGGATTTGAGTTCCGCTTCAGCCGCGGCCGTCAGGCTTTCATCCTCCGCATGAATTAAAAACGGAATGCGGGTGTGGCCGTAGCGCTTCATGGCCGCGTAGAGGCTTCCACTATTCACCCCTTTGATTCCATGGGTCGTGCAAGTCATGACCTTGATGAAGGCGGCGCCCGCCGCGATGGCTTCGCCGATATGGTCGATGGACTCGGTCGGAAAATGCGCGGCAATGCCGAAATCCACGACCGACCGGTTTTTCAGGTAATCCTTTTTGGCCGCAAATTCCGCTCCCGAATGAACGGCCGTACAATGGCTGTGCTCGATCAGGGTGGTGATGCCTTGAGCGGCCGCGGCGGCCGTGCCGGTCGGCATGTCCTCGCGTTCGGTTTCAGCCGGGTCCATCAGGTGGGCGTGGGCTTCAAACATCCCGGGCATCACCAGCAGGCCGGACGCATCGAAACTGTGTTCCGACTGCACCTCCAGGTGCCCCAGGCCGGCGATTTTGCCCGATTTGATATAGACATTTCCCTGAAATTCACCTTCGGTCGTAATGATACGCCCGTTTCGGATTGCCAGGTCTGCTTGGGTCATCGCCGCCATCCTCCATACTCTCCCCCCATTTTCGCCAACTCCGCCTGCGCCAATCAGCCCACCCCGGCCGTGGGTCTGGCAGTGGTGATAAGACATTGCTTTTTTCACCGCTGAGCATAGAGAAAATAGGCTTGTGGATCAAGTGAAAAGGGGCTTTATGGGGAGAGGGTCTCAGAAGGGGTGATCAAAGGGCGCGAAGCGGTGCGCCATGGGCCGAAGGTTCGCTATTTAGAACGCAGCGGACTGTGTTGAGCATTTGGTTGATGTCATAAGGCTTGCCGATAAAATCACTGGCCCCCATCCCGAGGGCCTCCTTGACGTGTACGTCGGCGGAATAACCGCTGGCAATGACCACCTTGGCCACGGGATTGATTTTGAGCAGTTCTTCCAGACACTTCCTGCCTCCCATGCCGGGCATGATCAGGTCGAGGACGACGAGGTCGATTTTCATCCGATTTTCACGATAAAGGGACAGCGCGTTTTCGCCGTCGGAGGCAGTGAGAACCGTGTAGCCGAACTCGGAAAGCATCTCTCCTCCAAGCTCGAGTATCACTTCATCATCGTCCACCAGCAGTAGGGTCTCATTGCCCCCGGTCTGTATCTTGTCTGCTTTGCTTTCCTGGACTTCCGCCTGCCGCTCTATTGCGGGCAGGTAAATCTTAAAAATGCTGCCTTCGGACGGTTCGCTGTAACATGTGATGTAGCCGCCGTGGTTTTTGACAATGCCGTAAACCATGGCGAGGCCAAGACCCGTTCCCTTCCCGGTCCCCTTGGTGGTGAAAAAGGGTTCGAAGATACTTGCCAGGGTTTCTTTGTCCATGCCGTGGCCCGTGTCGGAAACAGAGATCAGAACGTACTCGCCCGGCTTTGGGCCCAGGTGGGTCTTGCAGTAGCGTTCGCTGAGCAGTGCATTCCGTGTCTCGATGATCAGCTTGCCGCCATCCTGCATGGCGTCTCTCGCGTTGACCGCCAGATTCATCAGCACCTGTTCCACCTGAGCCGGGTCGGCGTTGACGGTTTTCAAGTCTTCGGCAAGATGCAGCTCGATCTTGATCATCTTGGGAACGATTCTCTCAAGAAGTTTATGGACCTGCCCCATCTCATGGTTGAGATCGGTGGGCCTCAGCTTGCTTTCCACCTTCCTGCTGAAGGTCAGAAGCTGCTGGGCCAGTTCTGCGCCCCTTTCAGCCGCCTTCTTGATCTCGAGAATCTTCCGGTGACCTGGATCCCCCGCCGTTTTGTGAAGTAGAAGCAGATCAGAGTACCCCAACACGGCCTGGAGCAGGTTGTTGAAATCGTGGGCGACACCTCCCGCCAGGGTGCCGATGGCTTCCATTTTCTGGGCCTGCTGAAGCTGGGCCTGAAGACTTCGCTCTTCCGTCACATCCTTGAGGAGTCCTACCATTCCGGTTACGCTCCCGTCCGGACCCAGGTTCGGCGCGCCGCTCAGGCTGAACAGGCGGGGGGATCCGTCTTTATTGAGCAAGGTGCCGTTGATGTCCCTCAGGGTTTCCTTCCCATCCCGAATCTGCTTGAAGAGCCGTACATATTCCTTGGCGTCCTCTTCGGGGGAAAAATTTACGAAATATTTTCCTTTGACCTCATCGACCGAGTGACCCAGGACTTTTTCCCACGCAGGATTCACGTAGGTGAATGCCCCGTTTTTTCCCAGGGTGTAGATAATTTCAGGCGAGTTCTCGCCGAGGGACCTGAATCGTTGTTCGCTCTCTTTAAGGGCAGACTCGGCCTTTTTTCTTTCTGCCACCTCCTGCTTCAGTTTCTTGTTGGCACTCAACAGCTGCGCGGTTCTTTCGTCTACCCTTTTCTCCAGTTCCCTGTTGGAGGCATGGACCTTTTTCTGCTCTATTTCGAGAAGGCGCGAGTGTATGAACTCCTTCCTTGAATACAACTCGATGGAATAGCATGCGAACATTCCGAGGAGGTTTCCACCCAAAAAAAAGAAGTTGTTGTTGACCAGGACAGGAAGAGGCGTTTTGCTCAACCAGACGGCTCCCAGTTCATAGGCAGCCACGATCATCCATCCGGCAAGGGTTGCCCAGATAAATCTGAGCTTGAAAAAAGTATAGCCATACATGAACACGAGAATCAGACCCGCATAATACGAGTAGTTCCCCGGGTACGGAGCAATCAGTATCATGACAACAATGCCCAATCCCGCCAGTACAATGACTGCCGAGAGACACAGCTGCATGTATCTTTTGAACCGATGAGAAAAGGAAAAAAGAAAGACGCCGAATACAAAAGGCAGAAAAATGATATAACGAATGGCCCAGAGTTCCTGCTTTACGGTCGGAACGAGCCAGGCATCGAGCACGCCGAAAATGCTGTAGAAAAAAATGGCGAGAAGCAGCGTCATCCTAACGTGCCACAGGGATTTTTGATAGTAATCATCGAGGAAGGTTTCCTCGAGATCCTCCCGAAAGGAGAGGGTGAAGGGATTCTTGATGCTGTCCCCCAGCTGAGAGGAGACCGCCGACATGAGCTTGCCGGGTTTTCCGGGGGCTCGGAAACCTCTATGATATGGGATCGAGATATTCATGTTTTTTTTTCATGACCACCAGGGTCATGTCGTCGTATTGCTCTGCCTGGAACGCTCGTATATCGCCGATGATTTTCTCTACAATCCTTCCCACAGGCAGATCCGCATATTGGTTTAGGGCATGTGCGAGTCTTGACTGACCGTACATTTCACCATTTCCATTTGTGGCCTCGGTGATCCCGTCTGTGAACAACAGGACCACGTCACCCTCTTCGATCTGCACGGAAGTATCCTGCAGATGTTGCTCCAGGTTGTCGGCAATGCCCAGCCAGGTCCCCTTGGTTGGTATGATCTCCGTTTTGTTGAAAGCGGATCGGTAGATAATAATATCCTGATGCTTCCCTGCGAGGGTCATATGTGAGTTGCTGAGACGGATGGCGGTCATGGTCATGTAGTGGTCCGACCCAAGTCTGGAAACGTTCTCCCGGATAACGGTGTTCACCGATTGGAGGATTTCCGAGGGGCTGCGGTGGACGGCCAGATTCACCATGGAAAAAAGGCTCGTCTGCGCCATCATCATGAGCAGGCCGGAATCCACCCCGTGGCCCGAAACGTCGCCAATTGCGATCCATTTGTCTCCCTTGGGGGTTTCGATGATGTCGTAATAGTCTCCTCCTACCTCCTTGGCCGGAAGCATGATCGCGGAAATGTCGTACCCCTTCATTTTTTGCTTGTCGGGAAGGAGGGCGGTCTGTATGCGTTTGGCCACCTCCATCTCGCTCCAGAGGGCATCGCGGGCCTTTTTCAATTGAACGAGCAGAGAGAATTCCTTCTTTACAAGCCTGTGCTTAACATGGTTGATACTGATCGCTATGATCGCTGTAGCGCACAGAAAGAACAGGTTGCTGCTCAAGACGGTTGGATCATACGGTTGACCTGCAACAGCATTGAAAAGCACATACATGAGGATGATGAGAAGGCTGTTTGCGGCCGAGTGTATCGCCTTCCAGGGGAGAAGCAGGTTGACACCGATGATCACGAGATTAAGCCCGGCATAATAGCTGGAATTGAATCCGCCCAGATCCACGGTCATGAGACATATGATGCCGCCCACGTTGAGTGAGACAAGATACCCGTGGATATAGGAAAACTTGCTTGGCCGCGTGTGGCGCACAATGAAGTACTGGATGAGAACAACGATGGTGGAGATCAGTCGATAGACCCCGAACCGCGGCAGAAGCTCCTTCGGCATGGTAAAATAATCGAGAATGAAAAAGGTTGGAACAAGCGTGAAAGCCAGGGCCGTGAGAGTTCTCAGCCAGTCATGGATGATGCTGTTGAGATAGTCGCCGAAAACGTCAACATCAAAAGGGAGCCGCTGCGCACTCTGTTGTTGGTCAGTCTTGTGCATTTGAATAATGGAAAGCTCCTTGTCTATGAAGGCCAACCTCCATTACAACGGCCTGGCGTGTTCATCTTCAGGCTCACTGCTGCCGTGAGCCCTCTCGTTTTCTGATGTGGAGAAACATCTGGATCCCTGTATCGTCAAAAAGAATCTGAGTATCCCCCGACCCGGCTCCTTGAAATAGATCCATGAAATCCTGTTCGGTCCTGTAATAGAGGACCCAGTCGAGCCAGTACTCCATATATGTCCTGCTCGGATTGGAGACGTGAAAATTGCCTATCACCATCTCCCCTCCCGGCTTGAGCAACTGATAGAGTTTATTCAGCACGGCCTTTGCCACCGGGGGAGTCAGGTAGTCAAAGAGACCCATTGAATAGATGAAGTGAAACTGCCCCCACCTGTTTTTGAGTTTCGGCGTTGTGAGCATGGTCCGAACGGACTCGTTGAGGTAGTCCACTTTGACCTTAAAACCGGATTTCTTTTCGATTCGATCAACTGCTTTGGCGGCCTCAAGAAGAGCATGACGGTCCTGATCGAGGAGAGTGAAGTGGTATCTGTCAAAATCCTTTTCCGATACCATTACATCCTGGATTTCACGGGCCGGCCCACAGGCCACTGACAGCGCTTTCAACCTTTCGCCCCGTGCAAGCCGAATTTTGCGTCTCAGTCGAGGGAGCTTCCTGGCGACAAAAACTCTCCTGTTTCTGACTGCCTGGGCGGCGGAATGTTCCACCGGATGTTTGTGCATGAGCATTGCAAACGTTGAGTCCCCCCAGCAGTCGTTCGAGTAGAGCATGGACATCATTTCCGAATCCCCGGCATAGCCCCTCGGTTTGAGGTTTGTCCGTGCCATGAAAGGGGCGCAGACGATGAGCGGCCATAGTTGCTTTCTGAAGTAAAAGCCATGCCGTTCATGCTCTTCCCGGCTAAAGCCGGAAACGAGCCTCTCGAGTTCGATTAGTCTCCGGTCCAAAAACTTCATGAACTCTCTGCCTTCCGTGTTAATAACGGCCTGCTGGACGGCTTCTCGGATTTCCGGTGGCTCATCCGCATGTTCTGAATCCAATTTGTCGAAAAAGCTCTTGTATACGTTCAGATCGTACGTGAGGTCGGCCGTGTAATTCTTGAAAGTCGCCTGTATATCCTGTTTGTGACCGAGAATCAGCGGGATGTTGAAAAACGCAGACTGAAGCCTCACCACCTTGTGGTCGAAAATCAGGCTCTGAAGATCGTAGACATCGTTTACGAAGGTGACCCGGCCTGCATACCCGTCGATGTTGGGCTCTGAGAGCAGCCGGCAACGGCCCAGTTTTTCACTCGATCCATTAACCTTAACGGTCAGCTCCGAAAATTCGGTCCCGTCCGTGAAGCTGTTTCCATTGTTAAACCGGATCAGCAGCGAATACCTGGACGCATACCTGGCGTCGACCGGTATCTCCTTCTTTCCCAGCGCCAGAGACGCCTTCAACTCTATGGGTGCCTGCTGCATATCACATTCCCCTGATTTCAACTCTCTTGTCTACAGTCTGGAATATCTCCAGCGCGGAGAAGGCAAGATCCTGCCATCTAAGGGACTTGTCATAAAGTGCGGTAACCCGGGTACTTCCCCTCTTGGCCCTATCCAGGATTTTGACGATCGGCGTGATGGTTGAGGAGTTCATGTAACCCAGCTTCTGAAAATCCAGCACGATCCGCTTGTTATTGTGACTGGTCTTGCTCAGGGCGTTTACCAGGATCGGCGTGATGAATTTTCCCGGGTTCCGATCGACGCTTTTCCCGGTCCATTCAATGCTGATGGAATCTGCCTTCTCTTTTACATTGATCCGCAGTGGTTCATTGACGTAAGTCTTTTGGTCTTCCATTGTTTTCCTCGATGGTCCTAAAAGTTGGCAACCGCTGATACGTTCAGGGTAGCATCGTCATCCACGTAGAAATCGAGAATGGCCTTGGCCTCATAGGCGACCCTCGCCAGACCCAGCCCGCTTTCATTGTCGGTGAGGGGTTTTTTCGAGACCTCCTTCAGCCTTTCAACGTAGGCCTCGAAGGAATCCTGATACCCCCGTATCCATTGGATCATCCGGTCCAATCTTCGTAGATGATGGTACGCCTCTTCGTCTACCGGGTTCCGCACCTCCACCGTGACGTTCCTTCCGTCTACATGGGTATCGATCACCACGCGCTTTCCGGCCGGAGTGAAATGGCCGTACTTGATGCTGTTTTCCGCCAGTTCGCTGATGACCATTACAAGGGCGTCTGCCTTTTCGCTTTCCAGGCCCTGGCACCTAAAGAACTCCGTGCCCTTATCTCTCACCCTCTCCAGTTCCTCCCAATCCGGCTTTAAAATTAGTGTCATCGAACTTTCCATTTGTTGTACGACTCCCGCAATAAGAAACCCTGTCAAATGAGCGAAACAAAAGTCTCAGATATTCTTGTTATCAGACTGTATATCGGCAGTTCAGTCATGAAACTTTAGTCTGAATCGAAGCTATTGGACTTCAAAATCTTCGAATTGGTTTTTTGTGGGTAAGATCGCGGTATTCCTGCCGCGGCGTGCACATGTCCCGGGCCCGCTGTCATGCCGGGCATAATTGTCTTATCAAAGGATTGACGGCGGGTGTTATCTCAGGAATGTCTCTGAGGCGGATCTGGCGGGATCAATCAGTTCAGCCATGCGCTTCAGCGCAGGGTGACGGTACGTTCCTTTTTGACTTCAGGTTTTTACTTTTCTTCAAGTCGATGTTCCTCTTCCTTCGGCGGTCAGCCCGCCGCATACGAATAAGGACCGACCGGCAAGGAGCATGGGCCCGGACAGTTATGATCTCCGATGTGACCGCACTAAAAAGAAGAGGTCTAAGGAACGGGGAACCGAGAGAAGAGTTCCATGAGCACATCCTTGACGCGGGAAATATGCGTTCTCATCTCTTTCCCCGCCTCAAGGCCGTTTCCCTTCCTCACAGCGTCAATAATCCTGTCGTGGTCCCGCAGGTACTCATCAATGGCGGCCACCGAAAGAGAAGTATACCGATAACGCGTCATGCGCATCCGGACATCTTCAACGATCCAGTTCATTTTGTTATTGCCGCAGTTGAGCCAGAACAGGCTGTGGAACTCAAGATTCAGGGGAATCCACGATTCTATGAAGCGCTTGTCATCCCGGGGTATCCTTCTCATGGCATCATTTATTTCGGCCAGTTTCTCGATATTTTTCGAAGTAAGAAGAGGTGTTGCCCACTTCGCCGCTTTCCCCTCCAGCAATTCAAGAAGCCCGTAGTAATCCCTGACGTCTTCGGAAGAAGTCTTGACCACAACCGCCCCCTGGTTGGGAGTGAGGTGCAAAAATCCCTGCCGTTCCAGTTGATTGAAGGCTTCCCGGACAGGGCCGCGGCTGCACTCAAACTTCCGGGCCCACCAGGCTTCCTTGATGCGTTCGCCGGGCAGGACCCTCCCAAAGACTATTTCGTCGCGCAGCTGCGTGTAGATCTTGTGTTTGAGAGAAACCGGTTTTCCAGGAGACATGGCTAGACACCCGTGAGAAAACTATTGACAATTATGTTGGCAATTCATTATTTTTGTCAAGGTTTTTCTCTTTTGGGAAAAGTGAGCCGAAATAATGTGGAGGTCGTATGGAAAACAAGGTCATCATAACAGCCGCTGTCTCCGGTTCTTTCCCGACCAAGGGGATGAACCCGGCTGTTCCTTACAGCCCGAAGGAGATTGCGGACGCCGCGGTGGAGAGCCACAAGGCGGGAGCTGCCATAGCGCACATTCACGTGAGAGACCCGGAAACCGGCAGACCGGATTTCAAGGTGGAGCTTTTCAAGGAGGTGCTGGACCGCATTCGTGATGAATGTGACATGATCGTGAACCTGACGACCAGCGGTCTGCGGCTTGCAGGACCTGATGTGATCGAGCGTCGCCTGCAGCCCGTGTACCTGAAGCCGGACATCTGCTCCCTGGACCTGGGGTCGATGAATTTTCACGACAGGGTTTTTGGAAACCCCCCGGAATGGTCCGTCA
>Ga0315542_1000527_pt1 | contig 24093 bp, 12 predicted proteins | sample SalMarSW160120MG_FD_202541 | JGI IMG/M metagenome (GOLD analysis project Ga0315542, IMG submission 202541) | Salt marsh sediment microbial communities from the Plum Island Ecosystem LTER, Massachusetts, United States - Salt Marsh Sediment SW1601-20 ... | reverse complement strand
GGAATGGACAAAGCATAACTGCAAAGAAGGGAAAGATCTTAATGCGGTAAAAAAATCAGGGAAACAGAAAGAGAAGGAATGGGCAACTGTTGTTAAGATGACACTTATAGCCCGCGACCTGATGGTTGGAAATCCAAAGCTTAAAAAACTGGGGTATGGCGAAGAGGCTCTCGGGCATAATGCTATCCTTTCGGGATTCCAGGGACAGCGCCAGTGGACCGATCATATGCCGAACGGCGATTTTCTTGAAGCAATACTTTGCTCTTCATTCGACTGGAATGGCATAAGGCCTCCTTACCTTGTAGCAACGGAAAATGATGCTATGAATGGAGTACCGATGCTGTTTGGCTATCTCCTGACCAATACGGCTCAAATGTTTTCAGATATACGTACTTACTGGAGCCCTGAGGCTATTAAGAGAGTCACTAAGATGAAACCCGAAGGACTTGCTTTAAACGGAGTTATTCACCTTATAAATTCAGGCGCTTCAGCACTTGATTTTTCAGGAAGAGAGACAAAAAAAGGAGAATCGTGTATTAAACCCTTCTGGGAAATTACAGCCAGCGATGCTAACGCCTGCCTTGAAGCAACCTTATGGCCACCAGCCGATACAGGTTATTTCAGGGGAGGAGGATTTTCATCACAATTCGATACCAAAGGCACCATGCCTGTCACAATTTCACGTGTAAACCTTATAAAAGGACTTGGACCTGTACTTCAACTAGCAGAAGGGTGGACTGTAGAGTTACCACAAAAGATGAACAGGATACTTACTGACAGAACTAACCCCACATGGCCAACCACATGGTTCGCTCCCAGGCTGACCGGGAAAGGTCCTTTTACCGATGTTTATTCAGTTATGGCAAACTGGGGTGCTAACCATAGTGCATCGAGTTATGGCCATATCGGGGCTGAGCTCATAACGCTTGCATCGATTCTGAGGATACCGGTTTGCATGCATAACGTAATTGAGGAGAAAGTCTTCAGACCAAGTGCCTGGAACGCTTTCGGTATGGATAAGGAAGGAGCTGATTACAGGGCCTGCCTGACCTATGGCGCCATATACAAATAACAGGTGAGAAATAATAAAGGCTGTTAAGGCTGAGCGGCTTTAGAGGCTTTTGAAGCTATAAATACTTATTTATATAATTAAATCTGATTTTTTTCATGGAACCGGAGCTTGAAAACAGGAAAATTGAAATAGACGAGGATACACTGAAGATCCTTAATACTTCCAGAAAATGGACAATGTTCCTTGCCGTTACAGGATATATTTTTCTTGGTTTATTCATTGTACTCGCCTTGTTGGCGGGCACATTCCTGACAGCATTTAAGTCAGAGGAGACTGGTCTGGGAATTCCCGAATCATTTACATTAATTGCAATTCCTGTTTCTGCTGTAATATTATTCTTCCCCGGATTTTTCCTTATCCGATATTCCAAATACATGGCACATGCTGTTCATCACTCCGATAAAGAGGCATTGCACCGATCTTTTAAAAATCTTAAAAACTATTTTGCCTATATTGGTATTCTCATTATTATTTTCCTGGCGGTTTATATCATTGCACTGGTTGTTGCAGGTTCATCAGTGTCACTGTTTAATAGACCGGGATAATTTGGCTCCTTGCAATAAACACGATGCTCAATTGCCGGTCATCTTAACACTGACACTTGTCTCAATTCTCTTTAATTCAATAAGTTACATATGCCAAAAGGAGATATTGCAATAGTTTTCGATTGTGGTGCGACAAATGTCAGAGTTATTGCCATAAACAGCAAAGGAGTAATACTCGCAGCTGATTCATACTCCAACAATGCCTGTCCTGATCCGCAATATCCTGCATACAGGATCTGGGATGTACACGAAATATGGGATAAAATGTGCCGGGCTGCCAAAAAAGTGGTAAGCCTTATCAAATCCGATCAAATTATCGGTGTTACAGTTACAACCTTCGGCGTTGACGGGACTCTTTTCGATAAATCGGGAAATATGCTCTACCCTGTTATCTCATGGCAGTGTGAAAGAACCGGTCCTATAATGGCAAATATTGATAAGTATCTGCCTCTCGGGGAATTATATAGCGAAACAGGAGTGCTCCCATTTACTTTTAACACAATAAATAAACTGATCTGGTTTTCAGAACAAAAACCCGGGCTAATAGAAAAATGTAATACTTTTCTTTTCATGCCCTCTATTTTCACATTCTTTCTTACCGGAGAGATGATAAATGATACCACTATGGCAGGTACCTCAATGCTTACAGACCTCTCCTCAAGAAGCTTTTCTGAAAATATTTTAAGAAAAATAAATTTCCCCCTTGAAAAAATAGGTAACCCTGTTGAGCCTGGTACACTGACAGGAAAAATAAATTCCAAAGCATCCGTTGCTACAGGGATTCCAGAGGGAATACCAGTTATTGCAACGGGTCATGATACTCAGTTTGCAATTTTCGGATCGGGTGCCGGGAAGAATGAACCTGTTCTCAGTTCAGGTACATGGGAAATACTGATGGTGAGGGCACTGAGTTACAGGTCAGGTACAGAGCAGTTGAAAATGGGAATTACCACAGAACTTGACGCCAGGCCAGGATTATATAATATTGGTAACCAGTGGATAGCATCCGGAGTACTTGAATGGGCCCGGAAAACTCTTTATTCTGACATAAAAGATGATGTATATGAGTTCATGATTTCCGGGGCAGAAAAAGTGCCCCCAGGATGTAATGGAGTAAAGGTTAATCCAATATTTTATGAGGAGCTGAGGGGAAAGCCCGGAGGACAAATATTTGGCCTGACAATGGAATCGACACGCGAAGAAATTTATCGCGCCATGCTTGAAGCTCTTTCTGAAAAACTCTCAAAAGGGAAGTATGCCCTGGAAAATGCAGGTGGATTTAAAACGAAAAGCATTATTTGTGTAGGGGGAGGATCAAAAAACAGGTTATGGAACCAGCTAAGGGCAAATGCTGCTGGAGTTCCCCTGAAAATTACAGATCAGAAAGAAACAACCGTTCTGGGAGCTTCATTGTTCGTGCAGGCTGCATGTGGCAACGCCTCAACACCTGAAGAAGCCAGATCAGCAATAGATTACAAAACAGAAATAATCGAACCAATATTATAGCAAATGCTCATTTTCATAAGCCATTGCGCCGTTGTGCCATTGCGCCGTTGAGCCAAATATTAATAATTATGAATATCTCCTATTATAATGGTAAATTTCTTCCACACGATGAGATAAGTATCAGCCCCGACGATCGCGGTTTTCTTTTTGCCGATGGAGTTTATGAGGTTGTAAGATGGTACGAAGGATTTTTTTTCGACATGAACAGCCATGTTGAGCGATTGAAGAGAAGCCTGAGAGAATTGAGTATCAAATGGGACGATGCCGGCAATTTCCCTTCAATCGCCGAACAACTGCTCAGGGTTAATAAACTCATGAACCGGCCATCATTGATTTATATCCAGGTAACAAGAGGATCAGCTACCCGCAGCCATTCTTTCCCCATACCTGATATTTCTCCTACTGTTTATGCTAATGCATGGGAATTTACTCCCGATATCTCATCTAAAAAGAATGGCGTCAATGTTATGCTTAAAGAAGATATCAGGTGGAGCAGATGCGATATTAAGTCCGTTGCTCTTCTTCCCAATACAATGAGTTTCCAGGAAGCATATTCAAAGGGACTCAAAGAATGTATTTTTGTCCGGAATGGATTAATAACCGAAGGAACACATTCAAACATATTTTTCATAATTAACGGCACCCTGTTTACTCACCCTGAATCAAATAATATACTTTCAGGTGTTACCCGCAAGAATATTCTCAGGATTGCAGGGGAAAACGGAATCAGTATAAGGGAAGAGGCTGTTCATGAAGACAATATCAGAAGTGTACACGAAGCATTTATTTCAAGCACAACCTCGGAAGTTACACCGGTTTTATCCCTGGGAGGAGACATTGTAGGTGACGGAACGCCGGGCCCGGTAACAAGACTTATACAAGCCGGATTTGACACACAGATAACGGCCTTGAAAGGCTGAATCACTTATTTCCTGTTAGTTCAAATTTTCTATCTTTGCACAAATTCTTTTATCCAATATGAGCAACATGAATTTAAGTGAACAGGAGCAGATCAGGAGGGAATCCCTGGAAGAATTAAGGAAACTCGGAATAAATCCTTATCCTGCTTCTGAATATAAAACCAATGTCTTTGCAAAGGATATACTTGATAATTATTCTGCCGAAAAAAATAATTTCCAGGAGGTAACTCTTGCCGGACGGATAATGAGCCGGCGCATAATGGGCAACGCCTCATTCGCCGAATTAATGGACTCTTCAGGCAGGATTCAGATCTATGTGCGCCGCGATGATGTTTGTCCGGGAGAAGATAAAACAATGTATAACATCGTATTTAAACATCTCCTCGATATTGGTGATATCATTGGCGTAAAAGGTCATGTATTTGTTACCCAGATGGGTGAGACAACTGTTCATGCAGATGAGTTTACCCTTCTCAGCAAATCAGTACGTCCGCTTCCAATAGTGAAAGAGAAAGACGGGATCCAGTTTGATGCTGTCACCGATCCTGAAATGCGCTATCGTCAGCGATATGTTGATCTTATCATCAATCCGCATGTACGCGATGTTTTCAGGAAGAGGACCCGAATAATTCAATCGATGCGCGAACTTTTTAACTCGAGAGGTTATCTTGAGGTCGAAACACCAATACTTCAGCCAATTCCGGGAGGGGCAACGGCCAGACCATTTATCACACATCATAACGCTCTGGACATGCCTCTTTATTTAAGAATCGCCAATGAGCTGTATCTGAAACGCTTAATTGTAGGCGGTTATGAAGGTGTGTACGAATTTGCCAAGGACTTCCGAAATGAAGGTATGGACAGATCACATAACCCTGAGTTCACCGTTATGGAAATTTATATTGCTTATAAAGACTATAACTGGATGATGACATTCACCGAAGAGATTGTAAAAAAAGCAGTTTTCGACCTTCATGGGAAAACTGAAATAGTCTATGGCGATAAGACCCTCAATCTCAATCCTCCTTATAAAAGGATAAGCATGCTTGATTCGATAAAAGAAAATACCGGAATCGATATATCAGGAATAGATGAAAATGAATTGATAAAAGTATGCGACAGTCTGAAAATTGAACACGACAAAACTATGGGAAAAGGGAAACTCATAGATGCAATTTTCAGCGAAAAATGTGAACACAGTCTCATCCAGCCTACCTTCATAATTGATTATCCCACTGAGACCTCTCCCCTTACAAAAATGCACAGGAGTAAACCCGGGCTGACAGAGAGATTTGAGCTTTTTATCAATTCCAAGGAGATTGCTAACGCCTATTCTGAATTAAACGATCCTATCGACCAGATGGAAAGGTTCCAGGATCAGCTGAAACTATCCGAAAAGGGGGATGATGAAGCAATGTTTATTGATATGGATTTCGTAAGGGCACTGGAATATGGTATGCCCCCGACATCGGGTATGGGAATGGGAATCGACAGGCTGACAATGCTTCTTACAAACCAGAGTTCAATACAGGATGTTCTTTTCTTCCCGCAGATGAAGCCGGAGATCAGGAACAGGGCTCAGGGCGCAGAGCTCAGGGAGGAATTCATTGCTTTGGGAGTTCCCGAAGAGTGGGTGAATCCACTTATGGCTCTTGGTTTTGATTCAGTCGATAAACTTAAAGAGGTTGAAAAACCAGGCAAACTGGCCAACGACCTTAATGGCTACAACAAGAAGAACAAACTGGGCCTCACCGGTCTGAGCCCCGAGGCCGTAGGGTTGTGGATAAAATAAAGGCTCAGAGGCATAATGGCAAAAAGGCTTAAAGGTCATTGGCTACTAAACAAAAGGCTATAAAGGGAGCAGAATTACACTTCAGATTTCCGGAGATTCATATTTTCAATGGAATCCAAAAGTCTCCTGAAAATTTTGAAATAAAGGGCTATGTAAAGTAATATTAATAATACCCAGATTACCAGCAGGTTAAACCAGTAAGTGTCAATCTCAAGATTACCTATTCTTTTAGCGGGAGCATAAAAATGGGCACGGCCGAACTTCGATGTAGCCTTCATATAACCGGGATTATATCTGGGTACTATTTTATCACCCTGATCAATAGTTTTATCGATGTTTAACTGATCGAGGACAAGTTTTGTTAACTCCTCGTTTTCATACTTATACCTCAGGTTCAACATTGCTGCCTTCCCGATCGCCTGCTTGAGGGAATCACTAACAATATCTTTCCTCGACGTTATTCTATTTCTGAAAGAATTAAAAATTCGTTTCATTGAATCAAAATATATCTGCGTTTCTTTCTTTATTTCAGGGGTGAAATCCTTACTGTTTAGATTATTTTCCCAGGTACCGGGAGATAATCCAACCTTTCCTGATAGTTGATCAATATAAGAATGCAACCTTTCAAACTTCCCATCTACAATATCTTTATAATCGGAGCTATCCTTATACATTGAACAAATGGTCAGGTCCTTTTCCAATTTGACGATAAGAAAATTGGCGTAATAATCATATCGTGTTTCTGCAGTATCGTATTTAAAAAAGATCCTTTCATATTTATTATTCTTAAACTGCTCAACAGCAAGTGCCTCAAATGACCATCTGGCTACCATAACATCTCCTATTACAGGTACATACTCATGTGTGGAAAACCGAGATAAATGAAGTTTATCAAATTTTACGAGCACGCCGCTGAATAAAAGCTGGGGAATAATTATAAAAGGTATCAGGATATAAATTGTTATAACAGAATTGAAAGCTGAAGAAATATTAAGCCCAAGAATATTCGCAAAACATGAGGTTGTAAAAAGGACAAGCCAATAGGTAAGTGTCATATCCCTGATTTCCAGTACAAGATTCCCAATAATAATAAAAGATAATGTCTGGATTGCTGAAAGAATAAACATTATCATAATCTTGGAATTAAGATAGCTGAACCAGCTCAGGTTAAGAAAAGATTCACGTTTAAGTATCTTCCTGTCTTTCACTATTTCCTCAGAACTAATCATCAGTCCGAAAAATAACGATGTAATTACACACATGAAGAGATAGGCAGGGATATTTTCGTTTCCACTGAATCTGTAGGTTCCTTCACCCGACGATCGTGTAAAATAAGCAAGCAGGAAAGCAAGAAAGGGCGGCCCGAGAAGGTTTATAATAATATATTGTTTATCAGCTATTTTAGATAAGAGATCGCGGATAAAAAATAGTCTTGACTGTTTTATTAATCCGGGGATGCTGTAATTATTTTCAGGGAGTTTCTCTTTTTTACCATTGTTTTTAATATTTTCTTTTTTATAATTTTCCTGATAACTTTTTGCCCATTCTTCCGGAGGTATTTTTCTTATTCGGGTAGCCTTTCCGCGTTCATCAACTACTTTTGCCTCTAAGATCTGAAGTATCTGATCAGTATTGATATTTCCACATTTAGCACATTGATCTTCATCCGGATTGGCATGATTGGTGATTTTCTTGAAATATACTATTGCTTCTGTTGGATTACCATAGTAAACCTGGTATCCCCCCTTATCTATTATCATGATCTTGTCAAACATTTTATAAATGTCGGACCCGGGCTGATGAATATTTACAATTACCAGTTTTCCTTTATAGGCTTGCTCTTTCAGAAGGCTCATCACGGTTTCTGAATCGACTGATGAAAGCCCTGAAGTAGGCTCATCAACAAAAAGGATAGTAGGTTCGCGTATCAGTTCAAGAGCAATATTTACTCTTTTACGCTGGCCACCACTGATAATTTTCTTTAATGGATTTCCTACTATCAGATCCTTTATTTCATAAAGGTCAAGATCTGTAAGTGTTTGATCTACAAGCTTAATAAGTTGTTCTCCGGAAAGATCATTAAGACACATTCTTGCATTGAAAAAGAGGTTCTGATAAACAGTAAGTTCCTCTATCAGAAGGTCATCCTGTGGCACATAACCTATTACTCCCTTAAGGAATTCACGTTCCTTCTCATCATAAAGATTGTACCCGTTTATCAAAACCTCTCCTTTCTGGGGTTTCAGAGTTCCATTCAGAATACTCAGGGTCGTTGATTTACCCACTCCGCTCCCACCTATTATACCAACCAGTCTTCCAGATTCCTCATGAAAATTAAGATTATGAATTCCATTATCACTGTTTCTGAATTTAAAAAAGATGTCATTGGCAAGAAGTGTAACTTTATTTTCATAAGCAGTTTCAGTGATAAGGCTTATTACTTCAGTATAATAAATTGCATCCATGCCGGAGCCCCTGATAGAAGAGCCATGATCAAAGATATAGGTCTGGCCTGAAAAAATATTCTGACCGTTAAGATAGAGATCTTCATGGCCTGAATAACGTAAAAGATAAGTGTTGTTTAAAGGAATATAAAGGAACATTAAAGTTCCCCTGAGTTTGTTATTGAAAAGGTGTTTTGCAGAGTTAATATCCGATTTTTTCTTATTGTCTATTATTAGAAGCTTATCCTTTTCATGGATGTCTTTTATATTATTCATTATTAAACTTTTAATATCCTCATATTCTGTTTCAGGAATAAAAAAAGAAGTTGCAACAGATTGAAGAAACTCAAGCTCATTTTCAGTTATTTTTTCTCCAAGCGATATATAATCAATAAGTTGTACAAGTACATAGATCTTCTGTTTCTGCTCCAGTTCTTCATTTATCTTTTCACATATTGCCAGTATTCTTATTGCATTAAGTGAAATACGCTTCCTGTCCTTAATGCTACCTTTGGTTATACTTTGTGAATTATAAAATTCGAGGTATTCTTCATATATTTTCATATACCTGATAATTAATTCATTATTCAGGAGCCTCGACAGAAATATCCTGACAATATTTTTCTCTCTACCTGATATTACAGTGTCTTCATGAATATCACTGATCAACGCAAAAAGCTTCATCAGTGCTTCTAAAATAGTTTCGCTCATAGAACTCTGTTACGAAAATAATTATAAAATATAGTCCCCAAATTACATTAATGAAAATCTTAAATTATATCTTTGTTTGGAGCTTTTCAAGTTAGTAATTAATAAGCATCCGGGAAAATAATTTAAACAAAAATGGCTGAATCGGGAATCTTCTTTACCTATCAGGGATTAATAGATTATAACGAGATTAATATACTTTTAAAGAGAATAAAGAAAACACAGGAATTTATTAATCTTCATAAAACTACAGGTAAAAGAGTCTATTCCGTAGTAGTTGAATGCCTTGAAAATATTATAAACCATTCCCATAATAATTCAAATGCTGATCTTCGCTTACAACCATATATTTCTTTAGAAGAACACAAAAATAGAATTATTGTTAAAGCCGGTAATCTGATCAACGAAGATAAAAAAGGCAAGATAGAATGCTACCTTAGCAGACTAAACGGGTTGAGTGAAGAAGAGCTTAGTGCCCTGTATGCAAAGACAATGTGCAAAGGGATGAGAGAGGAAAAGAATGGCGCCGGACTTGGATCAATTCTTATGAGAATCAAGTCCAATAATAATTTGGATTACAGTTTTAAACCTATAAATGGAAATATATACTATTTTGAGATTCAAATTTCAATAAATAAATATTTCATGAGAAAGTTAATTATTGAGAAAACGGAAAATTCTCCGAAGGTAATTCTTGATCCTGATAGAAAAATATTTGAAATTTCAGGTGAATCGAGACCACCTGATGTCAGGGAATTTTATTTTCAGATTCTGACATGGCTCGATGAGTTTAGTTTTCACCTTATAAAATCAGGCGATATAGATGAGGTTATCAGATTTGATTTTGATTTTGAATATTTCAATTCATCATCAGGTAAACTTATTCTGGATATTTGTAAGATATTAGCCAGTCTGCGTTCAAAAGGATTCAATGTAGCTGTTAACTGGCATTTTGAAAAAGATGATTTTGATATGCTTGAGGTTGGCAAGGAGATGTCAAAAATTGTAAAACTTCCTTTTGAGTATATACAATCAATGAGTTAACTGATATTCAGACTTAGATTAAACTCAGCTAATACTGATCCTGATCAGTTAATATTTTCTTACTGAAATCATATGTGGTCAAAGATTATATATAGCAATGATATTAATCTGAATCAGAACGTGTCTCCTCCCCGGAAAAATTCTAAGAAATTATTCACTGAACCTGTCGCGTCAGGTTTATATAATGATATTTTGAATGTTTTTGAACCACTATCATCAGATAAATTAAAAATTAAAGAATTTTCAAATTTAAATGAATCTGAAAAAGGATTCTGGTACAAATATGCAGCGGAAACTCCGGAGAAACTCAGAAAACTGAACCTTTTCATTCGCTCATTCAAAGATTATTGCAGGACATGCATTATTACAGAATCTGAGATTGATTTACTTGTTAAAATGGATCATGACTGGTACTGTAAAGGATTGGAAACGGAAGGTGTTAAAGGAGGGCAGGATGTGGCCATCGGGAATGAAATTCATCCTGCTCAGAAATTATTAAAAGGGAAGATCAAAGATCCGAAACAATTTTATAAAGAACTTAATTTGCTTATTCCGGTTCAGCTCAGGAAAATTGGGTACGAAGTCATTCGAAAGGAGGAGGCTACTGAGATTGATTTCCTGATGATCAAAAAACTTGCAAGGGCCATTCACGCCAAATATTTGCACGATACCAGAACACATGAATCAGGTAATCAGAATGATTCAGTAAGTTATTTCTATTCTTTTCATGTAAATGACAATAATCAATACTCTGCAAATTTTGATGATCTGCCAGTTGATATAATATATTCCAATCTTGATAATGCCGCACACATCCCTACAAAATTGTTATCAATCGGCTATAAGATCCGACCGGAAAAAAAGGGTTATAAATCTGTTTCCCTGTCATTGAATGAAGAGGAAATTGAAACTATGGCAAGAGTTGAACATATCAGATGGTGCTGGGAAAAAAGGCTGAACGGTTGGAGGTATGGAAAAACTAAGGACCCTGTCAGAAAAACCCATCCAAGCCTTGTTGATTATGAAGAATTAGATGAATCAGAAAAGGATAAGGACCGGGAACTGGTTAAATTAATACCTGCTTTTTTACATGATATATCCTTTGAAGCATATCCTATTTCCCCAGGCAGGATCAAAAAATTATCCTACGCAATAAAACCTCAGAGCACCATTCATAAGCTCTTGTCTGAAACCCGGAAAATGACAAATGAGGTAAGTTCCCTGGCACTGACTTCTCCTGAGATCAAGGAAAAGATCCTGTCGATAAACAATAAGATAGAAGATATCATAAGAGAGGTTCAGGGAAGTTATAATTATGCAAGGTATATCCAGGAAATATTTTTACCCGAGGATATTTACATAAGAGAATGTTTCCCTGAAAGTTTTGTACTGTTCAAACCAAAAAATATTGTAAGTGGTGATTTTTACTTCTTCAGCAAACTTGATGAAATAATAGTTTTTGCACTGGCTGATTGCACAGGTCATGGGATCCCCGGAGCTTTAATAAGTACGATCGGGTATGGAAACCTCGACCAGGTGGTCAATGTGAAAAAAATTACTGAGCCGGCCAGGATACTTCGTCAGTTATATTCCAGTGTACACAGGTTCATGCGCAGAAACATAGAAGGTCATAGTCTGGAGGATGATATGGATATAACACTATGCCTTCTGGACACCAGGACCAATCTTCTGACATTTTCAGGTGTCGGTAACTTAATATACCATTGCAGCAAGGGGAAAATAGAGGAGATAAGACTGGAGTATTTTAAAGATGATTGCAATGTAAAGCAGGAGTACCAGTTTTCCTCGAAAAATATACAGATGGGTGCCGGAGACGCTTTATATTTATGTTCCGATGGTTATGCTGACCAGTTTGGAGGCAGGAACCATAAGAAATATCAGCGAAAGAGATTAATGAACTTTCTTTTAAAGATACAGGATCATCCCATGCCGGAGCAGAATGACCTGTTATATGAAGAGATTGAGAGATGGAGGGAAGAAAATGATGAAGAGCAGACCGATGATATCTCCATTATCGGAATCAGAATATAATATCCCGGAAAAATATCTATCCCATCAGGAACGGGGATTCACCTTACAGGAAATATTAAGCCTGGCCTCTTTCTTTTTATAATTTACACGACGGATACTGATCTTCATAACTTCTTTACCTGTAATAGCAGAAACATCCTTTATAAGCTTCTGCTTTTTTTCAGGCTTAAGTAATTCCAGGTTTTCATAAGTTATATTATACGACTCATATCTGTGTTTAGTAAGGTATTCTTCAAGGAGAAATACAGAAAGGATTACCAGCGAATCAATTATCAAAATCCCCAGCATCGGGAATTTAAGAACCTTTAATGAATTTATCACTGAAAGACCAATTGTGGCAAATGTATATGCCATATCCTTGACGCTGAAATTCCTTGTTCTCATCCTGAGAATGCTGAAAATTGCGAATATACCAAATGCCATACCGATATCTACAAATACTGTTCTCAGCATTGAACATATAAAAAAAGTAATTATGCCCATCAGGAAAAAGGTAAACAGGAATCTTTCCTTCCTGTTATATCTGAAATAAATGAGACGAATCAATACGAAAAGAAAAACAATGTCGATTGCAAAACGGAGCATTATACCAAGAAAGGTTTGATTGGTAAGATCAAAAAAATTGTCAGTCATGTTATGAGTTATTAAGATTAGAAATTTTTACAGTTTCTCAGGAAAGTATCCAGTACATTATTATAACCAGTCAAATGGTTATAAAATTCATCGAGATAATCAGTAACCTCCTTTTTATCTCTCGTATTCAGATATGGGAATTCATTTATAACTTTGTAAAACTCATCTTTTTTGGCTATAAATATTTTAAGGTCATTTTCGTATATCTCTCTACTCCTGCATATCCCCAGAAAAAGTCTTTCTGTAATTGATTTGACAGGAACAATTTTATCATCAGGTATCGCATAGGACGCATTCACAAGTCCGGTCCAGTCAAAATCATATGGAACAGCAATCCCTAGCTGCCGGGGATCAATCACAAGAGGTTTTATTACTTTAACATTATGCTGCCCTGGTATAGAATAGTCAAAATTGCCTATCATATAATTGAAAATAGCCAGCCTGTCCATCAGGTATGGATAAATATTTTTCTGGTTAAGAGCTTTGGATTTAACCTGAATGGTATTGGTCCTTTTTGCCAACATTTCTACCGGCTCAATGAAAAACCCGTACTGTGTGAAATTCTTCCTCTTTTTTAACGAATCTATATAATTAATTTTCAGAAGCCTTACTCTGAAGCTTGTATCTGTCAGGAGATTAAACAGCTTATAGGCAAGGTATTCTTTCAGAACGTATTTTCCATTTTCGATACCTGGTTTGCATTGGGGGACCAGTTTTAATTTTGATATCTTATTCAGGTCGGAGTAGCCGAAATCTACCTTTTTAAAGTTTAGTTCAATAGGAGAGAACGTACAGTAACCTTTCCTGAATATTCCACGGGTTCTAAGCCTGACTTCTTTACTTAATGAATCCGTTTTGCTCTGATGAAAGGTAATGTTAGCATTCAGGTAGCCTTCCTTTGGTTTATTCCTGAAATATGACGTAAGATCGTATCGCAGAGTTATCTCAAGCAGCTCCTGATCCTCAAAAAGTCTGAAACTCTTTTTGGGTCCATCAGGAACAGAATTTCCAATCCAGGCGTCAATATTATTGTCAACGTTACCTGAAATAATAAATGCTATTAAAGCAACCTGAAAAAAAAGTTTCCTTTTCATATCAGATCAGAATTTAGGTTACCTCTTGAATACAGCCTTATCTTGTTTATTATGTTGATAGTAAATTTATTTAAAAAAAATGAGGAAAGTGTAAAAAGTGATAATATTTTTATTTGACTCATATTAAAGAGAACCGTAACTTTAACAAAATGAACTGCTAACATGGGAAGCATCATTCCAGGTTATAATTACGACGTCTTCATCAGCTACCGCCAGAAGGACAATAAAGGGGAAAGATGGGTAAGTGAGTTTGTTGATTCTCTGAAGAATGAACTCGAATCAACTTTCAAGGAAACGATAAGCGTATATTTCGACATTAATCCTACTGACGGACTTTTAGAGACCCATGATGTCGATGCCTCACTGAATGAAAAACTTCATTGCCTTGTTTTTATACCAATCATATCGAGAACTTACTGTGATCCAAAAAGCTTCGCCTGGGAACGTGAGTTTATGGCATTTCTTGAGCAAGCATCAAGGGATCAGTTCGGACTAAAAATTAAATTGCTTAACGGTAATTTTGAAAGCAGGGTGCTTCCTGTTCGAATACATGACCTGAGCAGTACTGACCTCAGACTCTGCGAAGATATTTTAGATGGAGAACTTCGTGCTATTGATTTTACTTATAAATCTCCTGGTGTCAACAGGCCATTGAGAGGAGTTGAAGATCATCCTCATGATAACCTTAATAAAATATTCTATCGCGACCAGATAAATAAAGTTGCCAATGCGATAGATGAAATTATAAGTAGCTTAAGAAGCACACATAATCAGGTCAATACGGCAAACTGGTCATTCAGGGATAATGGAAACCAGAATAATGATGTCTTTAATGATGATGATATTAAGATAACGGGGGGGATTAAATTAAAAACCAGAGGAATTATTAGCAAAAAAAACAGAGGTGGTATATACAAACTTGTGAAATACCGGAATAAAAATATTTATAAGTGGATTGCCACAATTTTATTTATAACTGCAATAGTTCTTTTTGCTTTGGGCCGGAAGGGACAGTTAAATTTTCTCAACCCCGGAAAAGCAAAAAGAGAACTTGCAAAATCGCATGTAAGACAAGCCGTGACTTATATCAATAATAAAGATTATGATGCTGCAAAGGCAGAATTGGATCTTGCATTATCAAGTGATCCCAAATACTCTTATGCATGGAGTTCCCTGGCTGCTTTAAGTGTTAAACAGGGAAACCTGAACAAAGCTATAGCAGAATCAATTAAAGCTGTAGATCTTGATCCCACAAACAGTGAGGCTGCATATAACATGGCTTATACTCTTGACGATAAAAAAGATTATCATCAGGCGATTAAATGGTATAAAACAGCTATCAGGATAGATTCAACACTAAAGAAAGATTCAACACTTGTTCCTGCTTACAGTGCACTTGGCAGGGTGTACAATAATATTAATCAGCCTATTGATGCAATACTGATCCTTAATAAAGTCAGGGAGCAATATTCCGGTTCGAAGTATATATACCTGGTTTATAAAAACCTTGGCAATGCCTATTTATTGCAGGAACAGACTGATTCAGCCCTTAAATACCTTAGGCTTTCAAGAGGAATCAATCCCATAGAATCTGAGACTGCCATGTTCCTGGCAAAGGCATATGAAGCTTCAGGGCAAATGTCCAGGAGCATAGAAATATGGCAGGATTACATTGATTTAGAGAAAGATTCGATAAAAATTAATGAGGCCAAAAGGCATTTAAAGGAAATTACAATCAGGCACCTTCAGGAGATTATTAAATAGTATTTATTAAAGTCCTGTTTCAAAAAAAGCGGAAGTAATTACCTCCGCTTTCTGATCTTTCTATAGACTATTTATAAATTATTTAAGAAATATTATTTTACTTACCTCCTCCACGTTTCCAGCTCTGAAATGGATAAAATAAGTACCATAAGGAGCATTTGTTCCATCCTCAAAGACTCCCTTCCAGGTAACTGTGTAACAACCCTGCTCCATCATCCTGTCAACAAGAGAACCAACTAACCGGCCATTGATATCATAAATCTTAATTTGTACTTTGTTCACGATCTCTTTGTTTTCGGCTATTTCGTAATTAATTGTAACTGAATTGCTGAAAGGATTGGGATAGATCAGCCCAAGTCTGGATTCAGGTATCAAATCATTATTCAACTGTTCATTATCAGCCTGGTAATTTCCTGCCTTAGCTGACTTTGTGCCATTTATCTGATCAATTATTGCATTCACTGAATTAATAAGAGCATTACCCTGTGTTTTTGATAACTGACCCGATTTAATCAGCGCGCTTATCTGGTTTGTTATTGATTTCAGATTGTTTGCAGCTGTCTTGGTCTTTCCTTTTTCAAGATTAATCAATGCATCATTCAGTTTTTTAATAAGTTCATTACCTTTTGCTGCTTTGATTGTTCCATTGTTTATCATATCCTGAATTGCAATAATGACATCTCCAATAGCTTTGACCGGAGAAATCGGGCCACAGCAGATAGCAATGGTCTTAACTTCCCTGTCGCCGCCAGCAGCCTCTGAATCAAGAACATAAAGTCTTCTTGCATCTGCTCCTATTGCCAGTCCTAAGGGAGAATCCCCAACAGGAATCTTATTATGAGGTATCAGGGTGAGGCCTGAAGCACCCGATCCGTTGGGTACTCCGGTTCCTCCCATTCCAATCTGATACACAAGGATCTGATCATTCTCTGTATCTGTCACATAAACAAACAGAGCGTCTGCGCTGATTTTTACATCAGAAATATTACTACCGGTACTTACATTGGCAATTATAGCATCAGAGTAGTTTTCATTTTCAGGTTTTAAATTAATTATCAGCAGGTTTCCTTCCTCTGTCGATACAATTGCAAGCCCTGCATCAGGAGATATTGCAACATCCCTTGTACTCGTACCGGTACTGACATTGGCGATGATGCTGTTATAATTCTTGTCAGTCGGATCAGTACATATAATTTTAAGGCCAAAGTCACCTGTTACCAACACTAATCCTGCATCAGGGGTGATAGCGGCGTTACTGGTTGTCGATCCCGTGCTGACATTTGCAACCACATGATCAAAACCACCACTTTGGGGATCCGCATCGATTACCGACAGGTACCCTGAGTAGTAATTGGCTACGTAAACTCGTTTACCATCGGGTGTTACCACAATACCGTAAGGTTCTATACCTACCCGAATATTTTTAACAAATGAGTTGGTTTTCAGGTCAATTACTGAAACATTATGTGAATTGAAATTGGTAACATAAGCCAGGGTTCCCTTGGAATTTATATCGATTTTCATAGGTGTTTCACCAACAGGAATTGTAACCGCCTCAAGAGATGCATCCAGGTTAAGTACAGTAACTGAATTGTCATCGGGATTGGTAATATAGGCGTAAGTATTACGTACACCATTTACAGTAAGCGCTTCAACCTGAATATCATGTGTTGAAGTTGATCCAACTGATTTGTTGGCAATAACATCATCGCACGGATTCAGCGACTGGTCAACAACCTCAAAATACATTGTATTATCTGAGGCTGTTCCATTTACCGCAATACTTACCGGTCCTGATAAAGCTCCCACAGGTACAACAGTCGTAAGGCTTGTAAGAGAAGCCTGTTTCACAGCTGCGCTCATTCCGTTAAAGGAGATTGTATTATTTACCGGATCGGGATCAAATCCTGATCCTGTTATTGTAACTACTGAACCTGAAACTCCATAGATCGGATCCAGATAGAGGATATGCGGCTGTGTAACCTTATCTGCAGTGGTGAATGTTCGGGTCACCGGAGCATCCTTCAGCGAGAGGCTAGGTTGTGAAACATCCATTATCCCGGAGGTTAAAACAATTGTATAGGTCTGGTTAAATTCCAGATCCGAGTAAGGTCTGAAAATCAGCCTGGAATTCTCATTTAAGTATTGGAAATCTCCCGGAACTGCAATCCCATATGCACCACCCTTTAATAATTTGAAGCTGTTTGAACTTACAGTATATGTATTTATGGGTTCTGAGAAATCCACCACAACCGGTGTTTTGATTGTAACCTGCGATTTAATTTTATTCCCCGGTTCTAATGAAAGGATTTCAGGTGCAGCCTGCAGTACTGTTGTAAAGGAACGTATATCGTCGCTTCCATGACTATTTCCCGAGAGATCGGTTATGCTTCCGGGCAATTTAACAGTATAAACAGTACCTTCTTTAAGACTTCCAAAAGGAGAAAATGTTACAACCCTGTTCTCATTATCCCAGCTGAATGAACCAGTTGCCTGTTTTATTACACCGGCATCATCCCAGCTCAGGGTAAACCCATTTTCAACAGTTGTTTTATTCATCGGTTCTGAGAAAAATACCCTTATTTTATCCGTAATAAATATACCGGTTGATCCATTTGCCGGGATCACTTCATTTATCGCAGGAGGAACATTATCCCTCGAAATGGTTGTGAAGCTCTTTGTAAATTCAGGAGTCAAAGGATTACCCTTCATGTCTTTTACGTCACCCGTTATATGAAGAGTATATTCTGTACTGTAGTTCAGTAAAGATACAGGGTCGAATAAAACAACATTAAGACTATCCCCCAGTGTCGTGTAATTTCCACCTATATTATTTGTCCCATCAGTTAAATAACATGATGTTACCGACAGAGATGACTCATCAACCTGTTCTGAGAACCTGATACTGAAGTTTGACAAAATATCAGTTAAGTTTTCTTTAACTTTAGTTTGTCTGACTTTCACAACAAAAGGAGGTGTAATATCCTTATTGGTAATAAGGTTTATTCCATTGGTGGTTGTACCTGCTGAAACACTCATAACTGTTTTTGTATCATTTGTCTCAATAAATGCCTCACCATTTCCGCTATAAAATTCTCCAGGATAATCCGTATAGACTGTATTGCTGTATATATATGAGCTGATGTTCCCGGGTCGCAGTTTATAACCGTGCACGTCTCCATCAAGCGGTTCAATATAAACATAATATGATCCGGGTATCAATCCTGGTATAAGATAATTGCCGGATGCATCGCTGTAAGCATGCACAGAATCCTGGGTAGACGTATTGATAGCATAAACAAGAGCACCGGCTACCGGTTTGTTGTCATAACCATATATAATATTCCCGGATATTGAACCGTAGGTACTATTGTAGTCCGGCTGTTTCGGATATTTGTAACTGGCCCATGATTTATCATCCTGTTCCAGAGATCTGACACTTGTTCCCTGATCAATCATAGGGAACATAGTCGAACTGACTACCCCGCTGTGCAATAATCCAAGAACATGTCCGATCTCATGCGTAATTACACTCTGGATATCAAAATAACCTGCATTAACACCATTATACCCTACGCCAAGGTTATACTTAATGTCATTAACAAAATCAGGATTAACAACAATATCTGCATCTAAAATTCGGGCCACCTGGGTTACTTCATCTATCTCCGTTAATTTGGCAGCTACTGCCAGTACTCCATAGGGAAACGGGAATTGATCATCCTCAAACGAGATCAGGTTTACTCCATCATTTGCCCTGGCATATTTTGAAGAAGTTGTGGTAGCTGCCTCAGTAAACTGGATATTAGCTGTGGAAATTGCTGACCATGATTGGAATGAAGCACGGACAGCTTCAAGGTCGCTGCCGTCTGAAATATTTGGTACCCCATCCGTATTGAGAGTATAAATAAGTGGCCACTGGCCAACTGTCTGATCCTGGAATTCTCCTATTGCCTTTGAAAACTCGGAAGTGTTCCCGAGGGGATCGGTTGCTGTCGCAGTGATTACAGTTCCTGAAGAACCTTTTATTGAAAAGCTCGCGGAAAATGTTGCGTTTCCACTCGCATCGGTTGTCACACTGTTTGAACCCAGATAAGTCTGCCCTTCACCGTAACCTGTGTCATCAGCAACTTTGCTGGCAAAAAATTGAAGATCATATGTCCCGGATGGTTCACTGTTCAGAGAACCGGTTACAACAACGGATCCCGTGCTAAAACTTACAGATTGAAGGACCGGGAAGTTCTGGAGGTTGTTGGGTCCAGTATCAGGATCACCTGTATCATTTTGAGTGACCCCGTCTGCTCCCAGATTAATTCCCAGGGTACCATTTGAATAAATTGAATTGGAACTTATCTGGTTTCCAGTACCATTCAATATCTGAATTCCACTCCCGGGGAATTGATTAATTATTAGCCCTTTAATTGTGCAATATCTTGCATTAATAGTCAAACCGTTTACCTCGGCCCCAGCTTTTGTCCCATTGAGCTCAATCTGCAAAACTGAGTTAGCCTCGGATGCACCCGGCTGAGTAAAACCATCAATAATAACAGTATCGGTTATAGCAGGCAAAGATGACAAAGGGTTTATTGTAAACGGCCCTGTGCCGGGGATATTAAAAGTTATAGTATCCATGCCCGGTTTCGAATTGGTGTATTCAATTGCACTTCGAAGACTTCCAATGCCATCGTCTGAAATGTTGGTAACTATATTTTGATCAGGATAATCCTGGAGACAGCGAACAGAAAATCCATCGGTCTTACTATCATAGATCCTTGAAAAACGGATATCATTGTTCCACACGAACCGGTGGAAAGCATAAGTTGATAATGTATCTGATGAGGACCACCAGCTACCAATTCCTCCAATAGAGTAAAATACTCCATTGAGTAAACGTGTACCACCCGGAAGGGATGTAAAGCCGTATTCATCAGTAGCTCCCTCATTGGGGCTATTCCAATGAGTAGTTCCAGTTTCTTTCAGTTTGCCTCCGGCAACGCTTTCTCCACCAACATAATTAGTCAGCTGTGTTAACTGAGCATCTGTAGGTATATGCCATCCTAAAGGACATAATTTGCCTGTTTCTACTGTATACCAATTATATAACGCACCATAAACCGATTTATTTAATATATCATTATTATACCAGGCAAAGGCCGGAGTAGTTAATGCATCCCAGGTAGAATTATCAGTAACGTTGGGTATGTCAACTCCATTATTATATTTTGTGGCTTTAAGGTTTTCTGCCATCCATACCTGTGATCCAATAGCTACTATATTGTAGTAATTTCCATCAACATCAGAAATGGCATCTGATTTATAGGTAGTAAAACTTACTTCGTCACCATATGCTGTTCCCATTCCGTTTGTTGCAAAAGCTCTGGCATAATAGGTACTATCAGGAAAAAGTCCGGTCAGGGAACTTGTAAAACTTCCTGTACCCGAACCTTCATTAGTATATCTGTTGGAAATTGTAGGATTATGTGAAGTATTCCAACAAACACCTCTGGAGGTAATTAAATATCCGCCGTCACTTGATATGTTTCCCCCTGAAATAGCAGTATTCTGAGTAATTGATGAAACTGCTGAAGTATTCAGGGTCGGAATCGGTAAATCCCTGACGCAACGGATAGAATTTCCGTAATCTGCCCATGCTACATAAAAACTAGGCGTATGAGCAATAGTAGTATGAAGTGTTAAATTATTACTATCAGCACTGATAGAAGCCATAGTTATTTGACCCGGGATCCACCAGCTACCGTATTCTCCGATAGTACCAAATGATCCGTCTGTCAAATGACTTCCGGCAGGAAGAGCGGTAAAACCAGTAATGTTATTATTTTGAGGGTTATTGCCAACTGTGCCCTCAATTTCATTTTCTAGCCAATCTGTTTTTGAAGCCAGAGTCTTGGCTACAGGAATTAAACTAACCCTATAATCACTAGTTGCTGAATAAATACTGTCAGCACCAAATGTGAGTTTTTTCCAGTCGCCATATCTTGCAATACGGTAACCAACCGGACATACACTGTCCATTACAGTGAATAATGAATATAACCTGCCAAATTTGGCTACATTAGCTTCATCACCACCAACAGGCCACTGACCATCCTGCTCACCATAGGGATAAGTTGCTAAACCTATTAATTGTCCATTAATATATCTTGTTGTCTTAAGATTTTCTGCCATCCATTCCTGAGAGCCAATTATAACTGTTGTATAGTAATTGCCATCATAATCAGAGGGCAAAGATGGTGGATTGACCCAAAGATTCATCAAATTAATACCCGGGTAAACATAAAAACGCCTTGAGACAGTTGATGCGCTTAAAGTAATTGCAGTGTTGGCTTCAACGGTAATAGAATATGAACCGTCAGGATCGGTTGCAACGCCGGTCGTACTTCCGTTAACTAATATGTTTATACCTGGCAATGGATCTCCTGCAGGTCCTTCCCTTAGAACTCCCATTACCGTTTGTGCAAATAATGGCCCTGAAATGGCAAAAAACAAGGCAGCAATTGAAATTATATGGAGCAAATATTTTTTCATGATTCTCATAATATTAAAGGTTTTGCTGATTAAAACTTTTCCGTTAGTGTTTCATATAACCTTTCACCTTTATGACAAAACTTTCCAAAGCCTCACCTTCAGCGTCTGAATCAGAGCCTTCGGCTTTAACGATCTTTTTACCGGTCTTCTTGTCTTTTTCAATCTTCATCTTACCCTGAAATCCTCCTGTTATAAGATTCTTACCTGCAGGATTAGTACGGACAAATGCAAATACTTCTTCGCCTTCCGTAAATACTGGCATCTCCGACACTTCATAAATAATATTGCCTACCTGTCCGCCCGGGACAGCAATAACTGCCTCCGCCCCGAGATTGCCCTTAAGGTATTCCTCGGGGGCAATTGTCACATAGGTGTAGATAATACTCTTGTCCTGGTTCCATTCGGATTTTAACTTTGTGCACTTGCCGTAAAGCACTGCCGTGGATGCATTTGTCAGATCATCGGCTGACATCTTTTTTACCTGTGCCGAACTCTCCGTTTCCGGAAGAATAAAGGAAAAGAACACAAGCAAGAAACCCACAATATAAATGCGTTTCAGGTTTTTCATAATATGTTAGTTTTTATTATTAATTTCTTAAGAATAATATCGTAACAGCAGGCAGACCTGCTACTGTAACTTATCTCCAGTCTCCGAAAATTACAAACGGAGCCCAATAGAAGGGATGGGCAAATTTTTCATCGGCCAGCATGGTGAGCTGAGCATTGCGTAAGGCTTCGGTTTTACTAAGATTCTCTTTTACCAGTTTCCCATAAAACTCTTTCATCAAAGTGGCTGTCGAAATATCAGATACACTCCATAAACTTACCATCACGGTAGGTGTGCCGGCATACATAAAAGCCCTTGTTAGTCCAACAATACCTTCGCCCCGAACAAGTTTTCCCAGCCCTGTCTGACAGGCAGACAAAACAACAAGGTCAGCATTCAGGTTAAGGTTAAATATTTCTGATGCCTGAAGAAGTCCATCCTCTTCAGAGTTTTTTTCCTTTGTAAGAACAAGGCTGCTGAAATCGGGTTTTGCCTCATCAATATATCCGTGAGTAGCAAAATGAATGTAATTAAAATTATCAAGGGCGCCTTTACGTTTCACATTCCCTTCAGTTGCATCTTTCATTAAATAAATAATGGCATTCCCCTTTTTAAAAAACGATGCAATATCTTTTACTTCAGTGCCACTGTACTTAAGCCTTTTATATTTATTCTGAGATGAAAATATTGTATCATCTCCATTATCATATACCGGATCACCAAAAGCAACCAGTCGTTTGATACCTGCGGCGGGCTTCTTCCTGGCTTCTTTCTCTGCAATAAGGCTCTTCATGACACTTGCCGATTGCTCATAGCTTACCGGGTATTTCTTAACCAGGAAAGGGAGCTTTGAATATTTAATACCAGACTCAATTTTTATATGTTCAGTAATTAAAGCTTCAAATGGGAAATAATACAAAATACCGTCAGGAATGATTATAAGGTTGCTCTTTTTTGTCAGATAAGGCTCTGTCGGTCTTATTAATTCTTCATACAGGGAATTGCCCGCCTGTGTTAAAAAATCAATTGAGCTTTGAGCCGGATCCTGTAATGCAAATACTACAGTCTCAACCTGTTCCTGAAGTTTATCCCTCCTGGGAAGCATGAATAATTTATGGTCGGATTTTGTAATGACCCAGAGACATGAGCTGCTGTCTCCTACAAAATATTCCAGGATGACTGTATTTTTATCCGGACAGATTGACTGAACCTCTTCAAGCGAAACAGGTTCAGGATACTTCAGGTCGGCAAATCGTGGATTAGTTTTTCTGATCTCTTTTTTTACTGCGGCCAGCTCCTCCTCGAGTCCTTTTATCTTTTCTTTAATTTCAGGAATCTTATCTGTATCAGCCTGGTCATTTAATGACTCTCCCTTCAGTAATTGGTTGTACTGTGTCAGGTCTGTCAATATACCCTCCTGTTTTTT
>Ga0315542_1000524_pt1 | contig 24126 bp, 16 predicted proteins | sample SalMarSW160120MG_FD_202541 | JGI IMG/M metagenome (GOLD analysis project Ga0315542, IMG submission 202541) | Salt marsh sediment microbial communities from the Plum Island Ecosystem LTER, Massachusetts, United States - Salt Marsh Sediment SW1601-20 ... | reverse complement strand
CTGTCTAACTCCATTGATGGTATCATACATAAAAGCGGGGATCAACTCTTTCCATGGCGTTTCGCCGGGCCCAGTAAGGGCATTCTGCAGCGCTTGCGGGGCCTCCGGGCGAATGGCCCGAGAGGAAGGCGACAGAAGACCTCAGAGGCCGGTCTCGAGGGCCAGGGTCAGCAGCCGCCCGGGTGCGGACGCGGGCCGCGACGCTCATCGACGGTGCGGATGGGGCATGGCGTTCCAGACCCGGAGGGAGAGGATCAGGCCCAGGGCGGCGATCGGGACCATGGCCAGGGGCCAGGGGCGCCAGTTGGCGGGGTTGGTCACTGGACCGATGATGTGCCCCGCCGCGTCGAGCTGCTCGCGCGGCAGGATGATGGCGTAGGTGAACGACATGACGGCGGTGCCCAGGTACACGAAGCCGTCGATGATCCCCACGGCGATGCCCGCGTTCCGGCTCCCCCCGAAATCCATGCTGGCCGTGCCGGAGAGCATGCCGTGCACCCCGATGACGGACATGGACATGACGAGCACCAGCCAGCTCACGAGGCTGGTCTGGTAGGTGAAGACCAGGGCGATGGAGCCCATGAGCATCACGGCGTAGAGCAGGCCGGCCACCGGTCCGCGGCGGGACCGGAAGACGTGATCGGAGATGACGCCGGCGACCACCCCGCCGAGGATGCCCGCGCAGCAGAGGAGCAGCCCCCAGTGCTCGTAAACGAAGCTGCCGGCCAGTCCCAGCACGCTATCCGTCTGCTTGGCGAAGGTGCGGAACCACTGCATGATGGCCTGGCGCAGGAACCCGCTGCAGAACTCGATCGCGGCGATGGTCATGATGATGGGGTTGCTCAGCATCATCTTGAAGACCGCCACGGCGCCCATCCGCGGTCCCTCCTCGCCGGCGGTGGCGTCGGCGGTGTCGAAGTCCCGCTGGCCGGCCTCGCCCGGCGTGTCCTTGACCAGGACGAAGTCGATCAGCCAGAAGAGCAGCAGGATGGCCGCGGGCATCAGGAACACCCAGGCCAGGCCGAGGTGGTTGAGGATCAGGTAGCACCAGTCGAAGGCGAAGTAGAGGCCCAGCGAGATGAGGATCCCGAAGATGGCGCCGAAGACGCCTCGCTCCCGCACGTGGAACCAGGCGGAGTTCACCTTGACGATGGCCACCGCCCCGAAGCTCTGGAAGTACATGTTCAGGGCGTAGAGCAGGGAGAAGACGTAGACGAAGCGGGTGGCGAAGAAGGCGGATCCGAAGCCCTTGTGGAGCAGGGAGACCGACACCAGGCCCATCAGCACGTTCATGAGCGCCGCGCCGCCGGCGCCGACGAGGATCGAGAAGCGGCCGCCGAAGCGATCGGTCAGCGGCCCGTTGATCAGGAACGAGCAGCCGTAGAACACGGTGCCGACCCCGAAGATGATCCCGAAGGCCTCGTTGCCCATCATGGCGCCGCCGTGGGCGCCCGCGATGGTCTCGAAGGCGAACTTGCTGACCTTCAGGTTGTAGCGCGCCATGTAGAGAAAGGCGTAGGTCAGGCCGAGCGGCAGCCAGTTCAGGACGCGCCGCCGCCGGAAGCCGGCGCTGTGCCCCAGCTCGATCTTGGGCAGGCGGGCGATGACGATGGCGACCACGGCCAGCAGGATGAGGATGGGCCACAGCTGGTTGAACCACTCGGACATGCCTTGCACTCCTTGCACGTGTCGGGTGCCGGATCAGCTTGCCAGGATAGCAGCCGCCGGGTGGCGGTCCAAGCGAAGCCTGCCGGCGCGGGCGGCGGTGCGCCGCCCGGTCCTCAGCTCGGCTGCCTCTTCAGGACCACGATGGTGATGTCGTCGGACTGGGGCGTCCCGGCCGTGTGGCGGGCCACGGCGGTCAGCACCGCCTCCTTGATCTCCGCGGCCGTGTCGCCGGCGTGCCGGCGGACGACCTCCAGCAGGGCTTCCTCGCCGAACATGTTCTCCACGTCGTCCGGCGGCTCGGCCTCGGCCTCGTCCCCGCCCTCGCCCTCGCCGTCGTTCTTCTCGTCCCGCTCGTCATCGCCCGGCTCTTCCTCGCCGGCGTCGTCCCGCTCCGCCGCCCCCGCTGCGGCGGGTGCGACCGCGGCCCCGCCCGCCGGGGGGCCCACGGCCTCCGTGATGCCGTCCGTGTACAGCACGATCACGTCGCCGGGCTCCAGGTTCACCTCCTGTTGCGCGTACTCCTGATCCGGCAGCATGCCTAGCAGCAGGCCGCCGACCGTCAGCTTCTCGAGGCTGCCGCCGGCCCGGCAGAGCAGCGGCGGGTTGTGGCCGGCGTTGGTCGAGGTGAACGCGGCCGTCGCGCGATCGAGCACGCCGTAGAAGAAGGTCGTGAACATGTGGGGATCGGTGGAACGGACGAGCAGGTCGTTCACGCGGCCGACGATCTCCGAAACGCTGCTGGGATGGATGACCTGCCCCTGCAGGCTGGCCTGCAGGTTCGACATGAGCAGGGCGGCGGGCATGCCCTTGCCGGAGACGTCACCGATGGCCAGGCCGAGCCGGCCGTCCGGCAGCTCCAGGAAATCGAAGTAGTCGCCGCCCACCTGGCGGCTGGGCAGGCTGGTGCCGCTCACCTCGAAACCGGCCAGCAGCGGTGCGGCATGGGGCAGCAGCCGCTCCTGGATCGCCCGGGCGGTCGCCAACTCCCGCTCGAGCCGCTCGCGGGCCACCGCCTGCTCGCGGCCGCGCGCGACGGCCGCCGTCATCTCGTTGAAGGACTCGGCTAGATCGCCCAGCTCGTCCTCGTTCGGCAGCGTGATGTGGGTCGTCAGGTCGCCGGCCGCCAGGCGCCTGGTCCCCTGATGCAGCACCTTGACCGCCGAGGTGATCCCCGAGGCGATGCGCAGGCCGAAGAAGAGGGCAAAGATCTGGATGAAGAGGAGCAGGGCGGCCAGGACGGCCAGGGCGATCACGAGGGCCTGGTTGAAGCTGTTCTCGCCCCGCACGAACTCCCCGGCCAGGCCGGCGAGATCGATCTTCAGGTGCAGCAGGATGCTGTCGGGCCAGAATCCGTCGGGCCCCAGGCGGATCACCGGCAGCACGGCGCCCCCGAAGCTGAAGCGCCGCCGCCAGAGGCCGCGCAGCGAGTCGGGAACGGCCGCTCCCCGCTGCAGATGCCCCTGCAGGTCCAGGGTTCCCCGCGTGGTGTCCCGCTCGGCCGCCTGCACCGCGGGGTCGTCCTCGTCGCCCACCCTGAGGGCTCGGCTGCTGTAGAGGCCGGCATCGGCGTTCAGGAGGGCCGAGAGGCTGTCCAGCACCGTGGTGTCCACCCGGTACCCGTCGGCCTGCAGCTGCGGTCCGTCCACGCCACGCAGCTGCAGCAACCAAATCTCGCTCTCCAGGCGGAAGTAGCCGGTGGTGTCCACCGGCGACCAGCGACCCGCGGGCACGGCCGGCGCGGGCGGTATCGGCGCCCGCTGCGTGTCCGCCAGCGCCGCCAGGAACGACCCGAACCAGGCAGGCCGCTCCATGTCGCCCTGGAAGCGATCGCCCTCGCGCCGGTAGCGAAAGCTCCGGTCGAAGGGGCTGCTGCCGAAGCGGGTGCCGGTCGCGACCAGCTCCTCCCAGTGGCGGAAGACGTCCAGACCGCGCGTGGCGGCCGTGCCCCCGAGCGCGGCGTAAAGGGCCACCAGCCCGAAAAGGGCAAACAGGAGCAGCGGCACCAGAGCGATGAACAGGGCGCTGATCGCCAGCTTCGGCTTGAGCCGCAAGAAATGCAGGCGCATGCCGAAGAAGAGGTGCAGCAGCGAAAAGACCCAGAAGAGCTGCAGCGAGGCGAGCGCATAGCGCGCCAGGTTGAGCCCAAGCCCGAGGAGCCAGGACGGCTGCTCCGCGCCACCGTGGAAGAACCAGCCCACCACGACGGCCACGAGGGCGACCAGGCCCAGACCGAAGGCCGCAGCGCGCCGGCCCGAGCCGAGATGCTGGTAGGGGCGATAGCGGCGGAAGAGGAGGAAGGCGACGGTCAGCGGGACCGCGATGTACAGCCCCGTGGAACTCGGACCGGCGAGCAGCAGGGCCAGCAGGGCCAGCGCCTGCCAGACGAGCCAGAAGCGACGCCCCCGCGTATCGAGCAGCAGGAAGCGCACTGCGGCCTGCCAGGCCACCAGCAGGGGGATCAGCGCGAGCCAGCAGGCCGCCGGGCGCAGCACGCCCCACAGCTGGTTCGCCAGGGCCGCGGCGAGGCAGCCGCCCACCACCGTGAGGAGCAGGCGCCAGGCCGGACCGCCGAGGGTCGAGACCGGCCGGCGGTGATCCTCCTCCGGACCGGGAGAGGTGGCTGTCCCGGACTTGTCGGTGGGCACCGCAGGTTCGGACGTCACCGGATGCCGTGCTCCTTCTTGTAGGCGGCCCAGTTCTCCTTCAGGGCGCAGAAGGACTCGAAGTCGGGACAGAGCAGGAAGGGGTTGTGCTGCTGCTCGTGCGCGATCGTCGAGTGAGGCCGCTCTCCCTCGCCACCGTAGTAGTCGTGTCCGGGAAAGACAAGCGTTTCGGGGGGGAGGGACAGGATGCGGTGCAGGGATTCCCACTCCGCTTCCGGCGAGGAGCCGGGGAAGAAGAGGCCGGTGCCGCCGACCTTGCCGCAGAACAGCAGATCGCCCGTCATCAGGCGACCGTGGAACAGGAACACCATGTGACCGGCGGTGTGTCCAGGCGTGAAGATTGCCAGGACGCGCCGCCGGCCGATTTCGACCTGGTCGCCGTCCGCCACCGGCCGGGCGCCAGCAACCCGCTCCTGCGGGTGGGCGTGCACGGCGGCCCCGGTCAGCTCCACCAGGCGGGAAACGCCGCCGACGTGATCGCCGTGGCCATGGGTGACGAAGATGTGACGCACCTGGAGGCCGCGCTCGGCGGCCAGCGCGGCCAGGCGCTCGGGGCCGAAACCGGGATCCACCACCGCGCCGGCGCCGGCCCGCGGATCCCCGAACAGGTAGCTGAAGTTGCGATCGCCACCGAGATGCACCTGGAGGAAGCAGGCGGTATCGTCCGAATGGTCGTTCAGTATCATCGCTCCTCCCGGTCCGGGAATCGCGGCCGGAGGGGCGGCCTCAGAGGCCCTCGCCGAAGCGCAAGGAGAGCGTCACCCAGGTGTCGTGCCCGCCGGCCTCGAAGGGATGGGCGGCATCCTCGAAGTAGTGCCAGGTCTGGGCGGGCGAGGTGTGCACGCTGAGGCCGAGGTCCCAGAAGCGCGCCTTCCGCCGGTCCCGCCTCTGGAGCTGGATTCCCGCGCGCAGGCCCACGCCCCAGTCCTGCTGCTCGAGGACGTAGCCGTTGCTGTAGGACCCGTAGTAGGGATCGTAGAAGAGGCCGCCCCACTGCATGGAGCGGATGAAGTAGCCGTAGGCGCCGCTGACGTAGAACTGCGTCCGGCGTCCCAGGGGCTGTCGGATCAGCAGCCCCAGCTCGAAGTTGTAGGTGTTGCCGCGCCCGTTGCCCGCCAGCTTCTCGAAATCGTCCTGCAGGTCGCCGAAGCCGATCTCCATGCCGAAGAAGGGCATCAGGCGGCCGAACATGCGACCCCAGCTGACGCCGAACATGCCCTGATCGGTGAAGAACTCGCGGAAGTCCGTCACGTCGTGCTTGTAGCCGGCCTCCAGGATCAGGTACCAGCGGCCGCCGAGTTCCTGGTAGCGGGCCCTCGCCGTGTCGACCGGAGCGCGCCGCCGCGGCTGCACCGGCGGCAGCGGCACCTCGGGCCAGACGCGCACCCGCCCTGGGGCGGGTTCCAGCCGCACCTCGCCGGTGTCGGCCGGGGCCGGCACGGCGGCCGGTGCTCCGCCGACCTCCGACGGGGGGCCCTCCGGCAGCGTGGACGGCGATTGCGGCATCCCCGTCTCCCGCGGCGGGCCTGCGGGCGGCACCCCGGCTGCCGGTGCGAGGGTCGTCGTCTCGGGGGCCGCGAACCCGCCCGGCGGCGGGGCACCTGGCGCGGGCAGCAGAGTGGCCGCGGAGGTCCTCGACCAGGGCTTCCCGGCCAGGATGTCGGCGGCCCGCTGCTGCCAGGCGAGCCAGGTGTTGGACGGGATGTTGCGCTCGCGCCAGACCATCCCCTTGTCCGTTCTCTCGTGCAGGCGGGCGAGGTAACCGCCCCACGGAGCCAGCAGGAAGACGGCCTGCTCCGCCTTTTCCAGCTCGCCGTAGAGGCCGAAGCGCTGCAGCTCGTCCGCCGAGAGGGTATCCCCGAGCGCGGGATTCAGCCGCACCGGCTCGTCGAGGTCGCGCGCTTGCGCGGCCGTGGAAGGCAGCACGGACGCCGCCAGCAACACCGCCAGCCAGAGCCCGCCCGGCCCCCACACAACAGCGTCCCGGAGCGGGGAACGGATCCGGGACCAGGCGTCGCGCGTGCCGAAGCAACCGAAGAGGCGTCTTGTCATGAGCTAAATAATACAGTCATTGTGCCGAGGTTCCTAGCCGCGAACCGGGGGGCCGCGCTCCCGCCGGCCGACAATGCCGGCTTTGCAGGCGCCGGCAAGGGGCTTATCCTCGCCGGGAACGCCAGGCGAGAGGAGAGACCATGACGCTGGACAACCCGCCCGAGCCGGCCGTGGCCGCCGGTCTGCCACCCCACGGCCGCGCCATGCAGCCCATTCTCTGGAGCACCATCGAGCGCTGGCAGGCCGCCGCGACCCCGGTCGGCGACTGGGAGGAGACCCGCCGGCGCGTGCCGCTGCGGCGCGAGGACTGGGCCGGCATGGTCGAGCTGCTGCAGCTCATCAACGCCTTCCAGTGGCACGAGGAGGATCGCAGCCGCGACCGGCGGGCCGACGACACCACGCTGGCCGCCGTGAAGCGCTCCATCGACGCCTCCAACCGGCGCCGGGTCCACCAGGTGGAACAGCTGGATGCGCTGCTCCACGAGCGGCTCGCCGCCGCCGGGCTCCTGAACCCCGATGCCCCCCTGCACAGCGAATCCCCCGGCAGCATCGTGGATCGCCTGACGGTGCTGGCCCTGAAGATCTTCCACGTGCGGGCGGCGCTTTCCGCCGCGCGCCGGGCTCCGACCGCAGGCGGCCCGGACGCCGCGGCCGGCCCCGGGCCCGAATCCCCCGCCGATCCGCAGCTGGCCGGGCTCTACGAGCAGCTCCGGGGCCTGACCGAGCAGATGGTCGACCTCACCGGTTGTCTCGACCGCCTCCTGGCCGATATCTACGCCGGCCGGGTTCGCTTCAAGCTCTACCGGCAGGTGAAGGTCTACCGCGACCCGGCCTCGGGCCGCGTTCATCCGGAGTGAGCACCGCACCGCGACGGCCGCGCTTCAGCGGCTCAGCTGGAGCGGGCAGTGGAAGTCGAAGAAGCCCCGCGCGAAGGGATTCACCGACGCCGACGCCCGCAACTGGTAGGGCACGCTGACCTCGTAGTCGCCCGGCCGGCGCAGGCGCCACTGCACCTCGTACTCCAGGTTGTTCAACGGCTTGACCTGCTCGGCCCTGTCGAGCAGCCGGAAGATGGTCCAGGCGCTGTTGGACACGCGCAGGGGATCCGGCGAGGCGGCGTCGGTGGTAACCTCGACGCCGCCCGGCACGCTCTCCGGATCCATCGGCCAGGTGAACTCGGTCCAGCTCTGCTGCCCCATGGTATCCACCGCGCGCACGCTGCCGATCCAGACCCGGGACTTGGCGTCGTAGGGAACCTGGCCGGAGACGGTCCGGACCTGCTGCGCCCGCATCTGGAACTTGACGCCCGGCCTCGCCGCTCCTTCGCGAAAGAGCGCCTGCCGGATGGTGATCGCCCGCAGCAGGTTCTGCCGGGCATCCGGCCCCAACCGCAGGTTGGTGCCGTAGATCGACTTCGGCATCAGGTCCCGCTCGCAGTAGGGCTGCAGCTCCTGCTTCAGGAAGTTGGAGAACGCGCCCTCCGGCCCGAAGAACTCCGCGAAATCGGTCACCGCCGCGTCGGCTCCGCCCTCGGAGAAGGGGTACTTGCCGAGCAGGAGCCGATCGTACGCCGCGTAGACCCGGTCCTCCCACAGCCGATCGAGGTACCGCTCGGTCTCATTGAGGCAGGCCCGCCAGGCCGCCCGCGCCGGGCGCTGGAGCAGCGTCTGGAAGGCCTGGCGGCACGGCAGGGGCCCGGGTCGGCCAGGTCCGAGGCAGTAGGCGTTGGCGAAGCGATGGGCGAGACTGATGGGATTCTGGTCCGCCGGGAACTGCTCGCAGACCTGGCGCGTGAAGGCGGCCGCGCTGACGGCGGGCTCGCCGGCCTGGTTCAGCTCCACGAGCTTGCCCACCAGGGCCCGGATGCTCTCGATGAAGGCCTCGTCCGGGCGATAGGACTGGCCGTCCCGCTCCTCCTTGTGATCGAAGCTCAGGACGCTCGCGAAATCCTCCTCGATCCCGAGGACGGGTTTCAGGTCGTCGCGCTCCCCTCGGTCGAGCGCGTCACCGAGCCGCAGGTTGGTCCGGGCGTCCTCGATGAGCCGCAGGAGGGCGGAGTCCTTGCGCGCCAGCTTGTCGAGCCGGTCGGCGGCGGCCTGCACTCCCAGCTGCTCGGAGGCGATGTCCGTCGCCTCGAGAAAGGCGATCCAGGCCGCCTCGTAATCCCGGACGTACAGCTCCAGCAAGCGCCCGCGGATGTCTGGCGGGCGGTCGCCGAAGGCCTCGGCCAGCAGCCAGTCCTCGCGCAGCTGCTTCTCGCTGCCGAGGATGCGTCCCTTGATCTCGTCGCGGAAGCCGGCCAGCTTGAAGCTGCCGGGCACCTGGGCGGGCCCGCCGCCAGCATCCAGGATGCGCGCGTCGGTGACCAGGATCCCGCCGCCCCCGCTGCTCTCCAGAGTGTAGGGCGGCACCTTGGCGTTCACCGCGTCGAGCATGAGGCTGTAGAAGTACTCCGGCTTCCAGTAGTCGCGGATGTAGCGGTTCGCCTTGTCCACGAGGGCCAGATCGACCTCGGGCAGCTTGCGGCAGTGCAGGCTCAGCTCGTCGCGGTGGTCCCAGGCGGACAGGACGTGGTCCCGGATCAGGTCCCGCAGACGCTGGGTGGCCTGCCCGCGGGTCGCCTCCTCGGCCCACAGCTCCTGCAGCTGGGCCGCCACCAGCTGCGGATCCCCGTGCTGGGGCTGGAGGATCATGCGGTACACCCGGTAGCGGTCGTAGAAGGCCGTGTACTCTTCCTGCGAGGCAGGGTAGTCCCGGCGCAGCGTCATCTCCAGCTCCTGGCGGCTGGGACCCAGCAGCACCGCCACCAGGCGATCCAGGTAGATGTCGCGGGTGCGGTTGTTCAGGGCGGCGCCGCGGTACAGCCCCAGGCCCAGGGTCAAGCTGTGCCGTCGATCCCAGCGGTCGAGCTGCTCCAGCCGGCGGCGCAGAGGCTCGAGCTCGGCCAGGCCGGCCTCCACCTCCGCCACGCTCCGGGTGGTCAGGGCGACCTGGTTCGCCTGGTGCGCCAGCTCGCTGGTGCTGCGGATCAGGCTCAGATTGCGACCGAAGGAGATCATCAGGCAGACCGCCAGGGCGCCGAGGGCCGCGAAGACCGCCGAGCGCAGGCCCAGGCGCAGCCACCACTCCCGCCGGGCCGCGCGGGCCGTCGGCCGCGCAATGCCGAAGTCGGGGACGAGCACGTTCAGGAACAGGCCCTTCTGGAAGAAGGGGCGCCGTGGCGCCTCGCTTCCCGGGGCAGGCAGGGGCGGGGCGTACCCGGCACTCGGCGTTCCGGGCAGCCCCACGACGCGGCTCACCTCGTCGAGCACCACGTCGACAGACTCCCCCCCACCCCCGCCGCTGGTGAAGTAGAAGCCGCGCAGGGGAGGGCGGAAGCCGTAGGCGTCCGGCGCGCAGAGGATCTTGACGAAGCGCAGCAGCGGCTCGCGCAGGGCGTGGAACTCCAGCGGGAAGAGGTAGACGCCACCCTTGACGAGCGGGTCCCGCTCGCGCACCAGGCGCGGCAGGCGTCGCTTGTTCAGGGTGCGGTACAGCAGGTCGAACTCCTGATCGACGACCTTGTCGGCCGCCTCGTGCTCCATCAGCGCGGCGCCCAGCGTGGCGCCCCAGATCTGGTGGCGAGCCGGTCCCTCCAGGTCGCCGAAGAACTCCGCGAAGCCGTGCACGCGATCGATCTGCGTGATGGTGACGTAGACCGGACAGACCACCTGCAGCAGGCTCGTCAGCTCGTCCAGCCGCTTGCGCAGCAGGCGGGCCTGCTCTTCCAGTCCGGCCGCGTCCGGGCGGATCAGGTCGCCCGCTGGAACGGCGACCACCACGCCGTTCAGCGGCACGCGCGGGCGCACCCGGCGCAGCTGGGTCAGGAACGCCTCCCAGTCGCCCTCGCTGCTCTGGGCCCGGCCGATGTCGGCGAAGCGGTTGTGCGCCTCCAGCAGGACGGCCTGGTTGGTGAACCACCAGTCGCAGTGGCGAGAGCTGCCGATCCCCTTGATCTCGCCCGGCTTGTCCCCGGGCACCTGGAGCCCGGAATGGCGGATCAGGCTGCTCTTGCCCGCCTCGGGACGCCCCAGCACCAGGTACCAGGGCAGCAGCGAGAGCGCGGCGGCGCCGCTGCGTCCCCGGGCGACGCGCGTCTTCTTGAGGGCGGAGATGGCGGCGACCAGCTCCTCGCGGGCGGCCTCGCGGCTGCGCTTGGACTCCTGGTCGGCCGTGGCCACCGAGGCGTCGGCCTCCATGATGAGGGACTGCTCGATCTGCTCGGCCTGCTTGCGGTGGCGCCGGGCCAGGAGCGCCTGCACCAGCACCCCCACGAGCACCAGGCCCACCGTGATGAGGATCCGCAGCTGGGCATCCAGGCCGAAGCGCGGCCCCAGCATCCAGACCAGCATGATGAGCACCGCGATCAGGATGCCCGAGATGCCGCGGGGATTGCTGATGATCCGCAGCAGCAGGATGAGGAGGTTCATGTTCGGCCGCCCCCCGCGTCGCGGCCGCCGCGCCAGCGCGCCGCCGCCGCGACACCGTCCATCAGAGGGCCGGCGGGGGCAGGGCCTTCAGGGCCTGCTCCAGCGCGCGGTCCACCCAGATCCAGAAGATGATGAAGAGCACGAGCAGGGAGCCGGTCGCGATGCCGGCCACCCGCCAGAAGGGGAAGGTGTCCCGGATGCCAGCGGTGGGGCTGTCCCGCCGCTTGCCATTGGGGGCAAGTCGGATCTCGCGTCGATCCTGCGGATCGTAGCCCAGCTCCTGCCGCACCTCGGCCAGGATGCGAGGCAGCCGGTCCCGGTCGGCGATGCGGTACTGCCCCTCGAAGCCCAAGGTCAGGCAGAGGTGGTAGATCTCCAGCACCTCGCGCCGCTCGTGCCCGACCCGCCGCACCTGCTCCAGGTACTCGAAGAAGCGCGTGCCGGCCATGCGCTCGCCGAACAGCTCGAGCTGCAGGGGGCGATCGCGCCAGCGTTCCCGGAAGCTCCACTCGGAATTGATGATGGTCTCGTCGATGAAGGCCACCAGGGGAAACTTGATCATCTCCACGTCCTGCCGCGGGATTCCGGCCGCCAGGCCCTCCCGCTCGATCCCCGACAGGTAGCCCAGGATACGCTGGCGCAGCTCCTGCTCCACGCCGTAGTCGTGGCTCGAACGCAGGGAGAGGATCAGGGAGAAGAGACCGGCGGACAGATCCTGCAGGCTGCGTCGCGCCGGCGGGGCCGCGGTTCTGCGCTGCATGGGGAGCTCCCTCCTCGGAGGCTACTTCATGGCGATCAGCTCGTAGTGGAGAGCGCGCAGCTCGGGACCGCCCAGGTAGAGAGCGATGGCGCGCGACTCGCCGATGGTGTCCCAGGTCTCCCCGTGCGTCTCCAGCTTGAAGTAGGTGTGGCCGGCCTTGAGCGGGAAGTCGCGGGGGGGGACCGGCACGTGCGTCAACACCACGCCCGGCGTCGCCGTGCGCACCAGGAACTCGATGTTGTGGGGCGAACCGATCAGCACCTGGGTCGGCACCTCGTCGCGCACGCGCGCCTCCGACATGTCCCCGCTGACCGAGAGGTACCAGTGGACGCTGGGCTCCAACAGGTTGCCGTCGTGGATGCTGCCGACCAGCATGGCCTCGTCCTGCAGCGCCAGCTCCAGGGAGGCGAAGCGGGAGGGCATGACCGTCTCGAGCAGGTCCCGGATCTGTCCCTCGAGCGCCCGGAAGGTCTCGCCCAGGTTCTCGTGCTGGTAGGGAGGGACGTCCCGCGGATGACGGCCGACGCCGAACGTGCAGAGGGCACCGGCGAGCCGGGCCAGCACCAGGTAGGCGGTCTCGGGATGGGTCTGCGGCGTGCGCTGGTAGTGCGCCAGCTCCGGCAGGAAGGTGTTGACGGTGTGCAGCAGCCAGAAGTTGCCGACGTCGGAGCTGCCGAACTCCACGAGGCCGCCGCTGCGCTGGCGGGTCTGGCCCCCCAGAGCGGTGCTCTTGGCGGCGAGCGCCTCGAGCAGGCCGCGCATCACGTCGCCGGCGGGACCGGCGGCCGCCAGGCAGAGGCTCGGGGGCGCGTAGTCGCGCCGCAGCCGGAACTGGCCGTCCTTGGCGCGCTCGATCTCCGCCAGCTGCAGCGTGGTCGTCCCGTCGCGGTTCTCGTTGCCGAGCAGCAGCTTGAGGTTCTGATGCGCCACCAGCACCTCCAGCTCGGCCCCCGGCTCGTTCTCGTCCTCCAGGCGCACCAGCTCGCTCCGCAGGGGGCTGGTCGCCGCCGCGGGGCGCCCCGGCAGCTGGCAGCGGGAAACGCCCGGCCGCGTCGCCGGCAGAGCCAGGTAGACCTCGAGCCGATCGCGGTCCGCCCGGAAGACCTCTTCCAGCAGGCGGCCGGTGGGCACCGGATCCACGGCGGGCGCCCGCACGACCGTGCCGTCGGGCAGGATGGCCTCCAGCTCCCGCAGGTCGAGGCGGCCGTTGGCCAGCGCCTCGCCGTCGAACTCGCAACGCCGCACGCCCCAGGCGTGGGTCAGGCCGCTGCTGCGGCGGAAGTGCAGCTCGTCCTGCTGGAAACGGTCCCAATGCTGGAAGTGATGCGAGCTGAGGAACATCCCGGTGTTCCAGACGATACGATGCGCGCGGCTCATGAGCGCCCTTCCTCGGCTGCCGCCATCAGTCCACGGCGAGACAGGTGCCCTCCAGGTTCACCACGATCTCCGTGGTGCCCTTTTCCAGGTTGACGGTCTTCCGCCAGCAGCCCGGCTTCAGGTCGCAGAAGTTGGCCATCAGGCCGATGGCGACGACGCCCTCCGCTCGCGGGACGGGGATCCGCACGTCTCTGGTGCCGGGCAGGATCGTCTGCTCCACCTTGGTCGCCAGGTCGTCGCCCAGCACCTTCCGGTCGTTGTCCCAGAGCGCCGTGAACTCGGCGTCGCCGAACTTCTCGGTCGCCTTGAGACCGTAGATCCGCAGGATGACGGCGTGGCTGCCGCCGTCGTCGCAGGCGTTGAGTTGCGGCGAGCTGGTGATGTCGAGGCGATCGGTGGTGCCGCCGCAGCCCGCCAGCGCCGCCGGGAGCGCCAGGAGCAGGGCCGCGCATGCAACATTCCGCAGGTCCATGGGCAGGAAGCCTCCTCGGGCTGACAGCGCACAGCCCGCCCCAGCCCGCGGAGCGGGCCCGCGGGCGGGCTGACGGGCGAATCTCACTTCGCGTGATCGGGTGGATCCGGGAAGGGCGGCAGGTCGTTGCCGCCACCGCCATCGTCACCACCGCCGCCTCCCGCGACCAGGATCCCCACGATGATGGCCGCTCCCCCTGCCACCCAGGCGATCGGCTTCTTGTACCAGGGGGTGCCGGCGGCCGCCGCCTTGGGAGCGGGCGCGGCCTCGAGGGAACAGGTGTCGAGAGCACGCTCGAAGACCTCGATCTCGTCCTTGGGGAAGACCACGGGATCGGGCCGCCAGTTGGGATCCAGATGCAGCGCCTGGCAGTAGGCATCCAGCGCCGTCGAGGTGTGGCCCTGTCCCACGAGGCAGCGTGCCTTGAGCACGTAGGCGTCCCGCAGCGCATCACCCTTCAGGCCGCCCTCGGCGATCAGCTGATCCAGGAGGGTGAGCGCCTCGCCGAACTCGGCGAAGTCATAGTGCTCCTGGGCCCTGGCCAGGTCCTGCCGGTCGGCGGCCCTGGCGACCGACACCAGGGTGACGCCGGGGCAGACCGACAGCAAGAAGGCCGTCAGCGCGACGCCGGCAAGCGAGCGCAGGAACGGACTCTGGCGACTCCGGAAGAACATGACCTGCTCCTCTCTTCCGTGAAAGGCCTTGGCTGATGTTCAGGGCCAGCATGGCCGAAACCCGTCATCCCCTCAAGCCAAAAGTTGTGCCGCGGAGAATGTGTTCGGCCCTGGAAGGGCGGCGAGGGGGCCGCACCGATCCCCGCCTGCCGCCGGAATCGAGCCCGAAACCGGCCCGAAACCGACCCTGGGACCCGAAACACGATATCCGGGGCACCAGCTCAGCCATTGGGGCTGAGGAGGAAGCGGAGCTTGACCTCCTCGTTCTCCTTCACCGAGATCAGGAAGCGCTGCGGCGTGCCGCCCGGATTCACCGGTTGCAGCTCACGCCGGCTGCCATCGGGCAGGTTCAGGATCGCCCGCTCGACCCGGTAACCATCCAGGTGGGCTCCCACGGTGTGATCGCCGGTGGCGAGCCGCTCCAGGAGATAGGGGGTCTGCTGTCCCAGCTCCCGTCCGTCCACGGTCACGAAGGCCGCCACGTTGGCACCCATCCGCAGGGCGCCCCAGTGGAAGGCCTGGTGCGGCACCTCCAGGGTGTCCCCGGGGGCCACCTTCAGACCCGTCAGCTCGATGCGCCCGAAGGTGGGCGGATGGCGCAGCTCCACCTTGTGATCGCGGCCGCCGGCCACCGTCAGCACGGCCACCTTGGTGCCCTCGGCCACGAGCTGGTTGTCCAGGTAGATATCGGCGAAGGGGGCCACGACCACCCGCAGCCAGCCGTCGCCCACCGGGGGCGGCGGCGCCACCGGCTCGGGTGTCAGGCTGAGGGGCAGATCCCGTCGCTCGCCGGCGCGCAGGCGCACCACCGAGCTCTTCCCCTGGTAGCCGTCCTTCTCCACGCGGATCTCCCAGCGTCCGGGCACGAGATCGTCGCTGCTGCAGGGAGTGGTGCCGAGCAGGGTGAAGCTCTCCCCTTCCCGCTGGCGCAGGTAGACCCTGGCCTCGCTCGGACTGGACGTCACCAGGATGCGGCCCGGCTGCGGCGCGGTCTCCACCGGCTGCTCGGGCACGGGCGGTTTCGGAGTGGTCTCGGTCGGTGTCTCGGCCGGCCGCGCCGCCACCGGCGTCAGGACCACGGCCTGGCGCAGGGTATCGCCGGCGGCGACCGTCACGCTGCGGGTGGCGGTCTCGAAGCCGTCCTTCTCCAGGATGATCTCGTAAATCCCCGGTACGAAGCCGCCCCGGCGCAGGGGCGTGGTCTCGGGCAGCAAGGTGGGCTCCTCGTCGCTGCCCGCGCGACGCACGCGGACCCGCGCCCCCGACGGTTCGCTGGCCAGGACCAGCCAGCCGGTGCTGGGTGCGCCGGACGCGCCCTCGGCGACCTGGCCGCCGGTCCGCGATCCTGATTGCTCCTCCCCGCCTCCCCGCTGACCGATCACGATCCAGGCGATCAGCGCCACGGCCACCACGGCCCCTCCGGCCAGCAGTCCGCGCCGCCCCAGCCAGGGCGGCAGGCGACCTCCGCCGGCCGGTTTCGCGGGGGCAGCCGCGGCCGGGCGCCCCGGGGCGGCCCGCGGCGGGGCGGCCGCTTCGGGCAGGATCATGGTCCGGCTGGAGTCGACGGCAGGACGGCGCGGCGTGGCGGCGGGGCGCATGCCCGACTCCTCCGCCTTCTTCTCCAGCTCCTTGATCGCCTCGCTGGCCTTGGAGTTCTTCGGATCCAGGTAGATCACGTAGCTGAACTCGCGGATGGCGTCACCGATGTTCGACAGGCCCATCTTCTTGTAGTGGTAGCCACGCTTGAGGTGGCTGGAGATGTTCTTCTGGCGCAGATCCTCGGCCGTACCTACCGGATCGGCGGCGAAGCGGGACAGGTAGTCCCGCTTGTACTTGATCAGCGCGGAGATGTTGTCGATGCTGTCGAGGCAGTCCGACAGGGCGCGCAGGACCTGTTCCATGGACTGGTAGCGCTTGTCCGGGTCCTTGGCCAGCATCTTGTCGATCAAGCTCTCGATCTCCGGCGTCAGCAACGGGCAGCGATCCGGCGTGAGCGGTTCGGGATCGTCGCTGATGATCCGCTCCTGCACCGACGTCGGGTTGTCGCCCTGGAACGGCTTCTCGCCCGTCAGGAGCTGGTAGGCCATCACCCCCAGCGAGAAGATGTCGGTGCGGTGGTCCAGCTGATCCTTGCCGGCCGCCTGCTCCGGGGACATGTAGGAGGGGGTTCCCACCACCATGCCCGGGCGCGTCAGGTCCTGACGGCCGGGTCCGCCGATGTCGCCAGTGTCGCGGGCCAGGCCAAAATCGGCGATCTTCACCTCGCCGCGCCCGTTCAGCAGGATGTTGCTGGGCTTGATGTCCCGGTGGATGATGCCGCGGGTGTGCGCCTCCTTCAGGCCGTCGGCGACCTCCTCGAGGATCATGAGGGTCACCTCGGCGGGAAAACCCTTGTGCATCAGGTTGGACTCCTGGATCTCGCTGAAGAGCTTCCCCAGGTCCTTGCCGTCGATGTACTCCATGACGATGAAGTACACGTCGTCCTCGCTGCCGAAGTCGATCACCGAGGCGATGTTGGACGTGCGGATGGCCGAGGCGGCCTTGGCCTCGCGTTCGAAGCGGGAGATGAAGCTGGAGTCCCCGGCCAGACCCGGATGCAGGATCTTGATGGCCACGGGATAGCCGAGGGTCTTGTGAATGCCCTTGTAGACGGTGGACATCCCGCCCGCGCCGATCTTCTGCTTGACTTCGAAGCCATGGAACGACGTAGCCATGGCCGTTTCTCCTCCTGCTGGCCGGCGGCCGTGCTCGCTAGTACCGCGAGATGCGTGCCACCTGGACGGTGATGTTGTCCGGCCCTCCCCGCTCCCGCGCCAGATCCACCAGGCGGCGGCAAGCCCGTTCGGGCAGATGCATCGAGACGGTGTGCAGGATCTCGTCCATGGTGACGACCTTGGTCAGGCCGTCGGAGCAGAGGACGAGGTTGCTGTCCTCCTTGAGCTGGATGGGAGCCATGACGTCCACGGCGATCTCGAGATCGGTCCCGAGCCAGCGCGTCAGGACGTTGGCCAGCGACTGCTTCTCCGGGGGCAGTGCCTGGCCCTGGCGCTCGTAGTCCGCGGCCAGCGAGTGATCCTGGGTGAGCTGGGTCAGCAGCCCGTCGGCCACCAGGTAGGCCCGACAATCCCCCACGTGGCCGATCGACAGCTCCAAGCCGCGCAGCGCCGCCGCGGTGCAGGTGGTGGCCATGCCGGCCCGGAGCGGATCGCGGGCCGCCGCATCGTAGATGGACTGGTTGGCGGCCTGGATGGCTTCGCGCAGGGCCTGCTCCGGCTGGGGTGGATCGCCGCCCTGGAAGAAGACGCGGCCGACGCTGTCCACGGCGAGCTGGCTGGCGACCTCGCCCGCCGCGCTGCCGCCGACGCCGTCGGCCACGACGAGCAGGTAGGTCCCGCTCGGGGGATCGCCGGTGAAGAAACCGGCGGCATCCTCGTTCTTCTGCCGCTTGCAACCGGTATCGGTCAAGTAGGCATGATGCAGGATCAGGCCCGGCTCGGATATCGGGTAGCTGTTGGCCAAGTCTCTAGCGCCTCCTCGCCTGCCTGCGATAGATCAGCTCGACGGCGCCGCCCAGCAGGATGTGGTCGCCGTCCCGGATTGTCGCGGTGCGCACCGTCTGGCCGTTGACCTGGGTGCCGTTGGTCGACCGCAGGTCGGTCAGGAGCAGCTCCTTGCCGCGGAGCTTCAGCAGAGCGTGACGGCGGGAAACCCGCCGATCCGCCACGACGACGGTGTTGTCGGCGGCCGACCCGATGGTCGCGCCCTGCGACGGCACCGGATAGGACGCACCTGTGGCGCCGACCAGCACGAGTTCACCGAGCGAACTTAACTTGAGCCGGGCCGTCATGGCCAGGACCAAGATGAGAGCGAGCAGCAGCAGGAGGCCGAGAGGCCAGACGAGACCCCTACGGCCGCTGAGCGCCACCCGCGCGCGCAGGGTCCCCTCGGCCACCGCCGCCTCCGGCATTTCGGCCTCGAGCCGGACCGCGGCCGGCAGCTCGAGGTCGGGGGCGCTGAACCGGATCCCCTGCACACCATCCACCACCGCGAGCAGCTGCCGCAGAGCCCGGCCCCGGTCCGGATCCTCCCAGACCTGGAGGCGGCCCCCGCTGCCGCGGGTCAGCTGGGCCAGCCGCGCCCGCCCCGCCCCGGCGGCCGCCGGATCCGCCACCGGCAGGGCCAGCGTGTAGACGGCGATCCGCGCCGCCTCGGCGGCCTGACGGCAGGTGGCCTCCGGGTGCCGGCTCTCGATGCTCTCCAGGCCGCTGGCCAGCACCACGAGCACGCGGCGGGCCGGCAGGTCGCCCCGGCTCAGCCGCGTCATGGCCTGCAGGATGCAGTCCCAGAGCCGGACAGGTGCCGCGGCGTCCCAGGCGCGTCCCAGCACCGCGGCCGCGGGTGCAGGCCCACCCAGCCGCTGCAGGATCTGCAGCTTCTCACCCGCCACGTAGAGACCCCGCAAGGCCCCGCCCGCGCCGGAGCCGGCGTAGTCGCCGAGGGCGCGGAGCCAGGCCTCCAGCTCGCGCGCGGGCAGATCCACGGGCGCCAGGAGCACGGCCACCGCCGCGGCCTCGCCGCCGGCCGCCGGGGCGAAGGGCTCCAGCCGGATCTCCGGCACGGCCGCTCCCCCGACCGTCAGGTGCAGGCCGGCCGCATCCAGCCGCACCGGCTCCCCGCCGGCATCCACGCAGCTGACCGGGAGCAGGTAGCCGGCGCTCTCCAGCGGCAGGCCGGGCTCGAGGCTGAGCGGCGCCGCCCCCGCTCCCCGGGCGCACGCCGCCGGCTCGGACGCGAGCAGCGGCACGAGGAGAAGCCCGAGAGTGTGAGGGCGGATGCGTGCCGATACGGCCAAGCTGCCTCCTTGCGAACCGCTGGCGAGGGACCGGCGGCCTCGCCCCTCCGGGAGCGCAGTGTAGCGCAGGCTGCCGGAGCACTCAATGCCGGGCTGGCGGGCTCAGTCCGAACTGCTCGGGGCGCCGCATCACCACCGCCGCCGCCAGGAACTTGGGCACGTAGTCGATCGTCTCCTGGGGCAGACAACCGTCGTTCCGCTCCACCAGGTCCCAGAACTTCCAGACCGACCGCCAGTCCGCCCCGCGCTTCAGGCAGGTCAGCATGCCGTACTCGCCCTTGTTGTAGGACGCGATGGCGCACATGAAGGCGTTGGCCCCGTAGGCGTTGAGCAGGGCCTGCAGGTAGCGGACGGCCGCCGCTGTGGCCTTCTCGGGATCCGTGCGCTCGTCCAGCCGGGCGTCGATGTGCAGGCCGTAGTTTCTGCCGGTGCCCTGCATGAACTGCCACAGACCGACCGCGCCCGCGGGGCTGCGCGCATCCTGGATGTAGGCGCTCTCCACGAACGGCAGATACCCGAACACCGACGGCAGGTTGGCGGCGTGCAGCTGGCGCCGGATCGTCTCCAGGTGCGGTCCCGCCCTCGCCAGGGCGCGCTCGGTGTAGCTGCGCCGGGGCCCGGTCCAGTAGCTCACCCACCGCTCCACCTCCGCCACCATGCGGGGCGGCATCGGCTGCTCGTCGGTATCGATCCCGAACTCCGCCACGATGCGCGACAGCTCGCCGGCGATGCTGAAATCCGCCGCCGGCCGGGCTTCCGGCGCCGCCTCCTCCCGCAGGCTGCTGTAGATGGCGAACAGGTCGCGACCGGTGAGCTGCCGGGACATCTTCTCGCCAGCCTTGCGCAGGACGGCCGCCAGCTCCTGGTCGCTCGGGTGCTCGGGCGGCAGGCGGTCGGCGGCGATCCAGGCCCGGATGGCGATGTCGAACTGGCCGCGGGCCACGTCGCGGGAGCTGGGTCCGCGGTCGAAGGCCTGCAGGGCATCCCGGGCGCTGCGGTCGGCCTGCTCCAGGTACATGTCCCGCGTCCAGAGCTTCTCGATGTGCGGGCCCCTCTGCAACATCGGGGGCAGGAGCAGCGCCAGAGCCACCAGCGTCGCGGCCCCGCTCAGGGCCCACCGGCCGGACGAGGCCGGCAAGGGCGTGCGCTGCACCCGGAAGGCGAGGCCGGCGAAGGCGATCTCGTCGCCCGGCTGGATGGCTTTCTCGCGCACGGTCTCGCCGTTGACCGTGGTGCCGTTGACGCTGCCCAGGTCGCTCACCACCCAGCCGGTGGGCCGCCGCTCCAGGCGCGCGTGAACATCCGAGACCTGCGGGAAAGGGAGCACCAGATCGGCCTGGGGATTGCGGCCGACCACCGCCAGCTTGCGTCCGAGCAGGAAGGGCCGGCTCGCCGGCCCCGCCTCGCGAGGGACCAGGCGCCAGGTCAGCAGCTGCGGCCAGCTCCGCGCCGCGGCCCGGGCGGGTCGGGCCAGCTCGAAGACCAGCTCCACCTGCGCTCCCAGGCGCAGGACCTCGCCTCCGCTCAGACGCTGCCTGGTCACCCGCTTGCCGTCGACACAGGTCCCGTTGGCGCTGCCCAGATCCTCGATCCACCAGGCGCGGTTCTCGGTGAACAGGCGGGCGTGACGGCGGCTCAGCGAACCATCGTCCAGGCACAGCTGGCAGCCGGCCTGGCGGCCGATCACGAAGTCGCCGCCGGGGGACAGACAGAAGGGGGCGCCGCTGCTCGGCCGCCGCACCCGGATGCGCGCGGCGGGAAGCCCGCCTGCCGATCGTGCGGCGCCGCTGTGTCCTGGACCAGGCATGCCGCCCTCAGAGCTGCAGCGTCTTGAAGACGAACTGGGTCAGCGCCAGGCGGATGCGGTCGCCATCCTGCAAGGGCCGCTCGCTGACGCGCTCCTCGTTGACGAAGGTCCCGTTGGTGGAGTTCAGGTCGCGCAGCACGTAACGCCCGCCCTCGAAGCGAAGCTCGGCGTGGCGGCTGGAGACGTAGGCCTCGTTGCCGAGGCAGACCTCGCAGTCGGGATGGGTGCCGAGACGGGCCGTGCCACCCGGCAGGCGGAAATCCCGTCCGCGCTGGGAACCGCTGGCCACCACGAGCCACGCCACCAGATCCTTCTGACCCACGGGGCTGGTCAGCACCTGCGTGACGTCGCTGCCGCCCGGAGGCGGCGACGGTGGCATGACCGGCGGCGGCGGCGGCGCGGCCGCGGCCCCGCCCGGCGGCGCACCGGGCGGCGGCGCTGGCGCCACGGGAGGTGGCGGCGCCGCCGGCGGCGGTCCGGCGGGGGAGCGGGCCGCGTTGATCACGGTCAGGTCATCGATGTCCGCCCCGGCCTCCGCCGGGGGCGGCGGGGCGGGCGGTCGCGGCGCCGCGGCCGGGGGCGGGGCGGCCGGTCTCGGCATCGGTGACGGCGGCGGCGGCGGCCGGTGGACTGGGGGCGGCGGTGCGGGCGACCGGGACCAGGGGCCGGCCCCCCCCGGCGGGGCCGCCGAGGGATAGGAATCGTCGGCGGGCGCTGCCGCGCGCCCGTCGAGGAACTCCCCCGATCCGTCCAGCCCGTCCTCGCAGTAGGGACAGTGATCCCACGCGGGATCCATGATGTGACCGTTGGGGCAGCGCTTGACCTCGTCTTGACGCTTTTTCCAGAACATCGTCGCTCTCTCGACAGACCGGCCTGGCGGCCGGCCCAGATCCTCGCTCGGCGGTCGATCGGTCCAGGCGGTCCAGCCTCACAGTCTAGCAGCCGCCGTGAACGATCGTCAACACGACCTCGTCCGCCAGGGCGGGGAACCGCATCCTCACCAGCGACGCGGCGCCCCGGTGACCACCCGGTAGGTGTCGCGGGCGATCAGCAGCTCCTCGTTCGTGGGGATGACCCAGGCCGCGAGCGACGCCTCCCCGGTGGTGATGCGGCCGGTCTTGCCCGCGCTCAGGTCCTGGTTGGCCTCGCGGTCCAGGATCAGGCCGAGCCGCTCGAGGCCGTTGCAGATCCGCTCGCGCACGGGCGGGCTGTTCTCGCCGATGCCGCCGGTGAAGACCACCGCCTCGGCGCCGCCCAGCAGCGCCAGGTACGCCCCGATGTAGTGCTTGACCCGCCGGCAGAAGATCTCGATCGCCAGCCGGGCGCGCCGGTCCTGGTTCTCGGCCTCCTCCTCCAGCAGCTCGCGCATGTCGCTGGTCAGGCCGCTCAGTCCCAGCAGGCCGGACTGCTTGTTTAGCACGGTGTCGACCTCGCTGCTGCTGAGCCCCTCCTTCAGCATCAGGTACTCGACCAGGCTGGGATCGACGTTCCCCGAGCGGGTGCCCATCAGCAGCCCCTCCAGGGGGGTGAAGCCCATGGAGGTGTCGACCGAGTCGCCGTTCCGGATCGCGCAGGCGCTGCAGCCGTTGCCCAGGTGCAGGGTGATCACGTTGACCTGCTCGCGCTCCAGGCCGCGCAGCTTGCGGTAGCAGTAGGACACGTAGCGGTGGCTAGTGCCGTGGAAGCCGTAGCGTCGGATCTTGTGGCGCCGGTAGTACTGGTAGGGGATGCCGTACAGGTAGCTGGTCTCGGACATCGTGGAGTGGAACGAGGTGTCGAAGACCGCCACCTGCGGAACGCCCTCGCCGAGCAGCTCCTGCGCCGCGCGGATGCCGCGCAGGTTGGCCGGATTGTGCAGCGGGGCCAGCTCGATGTTGTCCTCGATGCCCTCGATCACCTCCGCGTCGATCCGCACGGACTTGCGGAAGTGCTCCCCGCCGTGAACCACCCGGTGGCCTACCGCGTGGATGTCGGACAGGGAGCGGATGCTCTCGATGGAGCTCTCGGCGGAGATGATCCAGCGCAGGATGCGGTCGACGGCGGCGCGATGATCGCGCACCGGCTCGGCGTGGCGATACTTCGGTCTCTCCGCCGCCTGGAAGGTGATCAGCGCCTGCGAGCCGATGCGCTCGATCTCGCCGTGCGCCAGGCGCAGGTCATCGTCGTTCCCGATCCGCTCCTGATCGGTCTCGATGATCTGGAATTTGACCGTGGCCGAACCGCAGTTGAGCACCAGGACGTTCATGGCGCCTCCCGGGAAGGGGTGAACGGATCCTGCCCCTGATCTAAGCACGTCCGGCCGTGCGGTCAACGCGGGGGGCTAGCCCGGCGGGCGGCGGCCCAGCAGGCGCAGGAACTCCGCCTCGTCGATGACCGGCACGCCGTGCTTCTCGGCGCCGGAGAGCTTCGACGCACCCGGGCTCGCGCCCGCCACCAGCCAGTCGGTCTTGCGCGAGACGCTGGAGGTCGCCTTCCCGCCGGCCTTGCGGATCGCCTCCTCGGCCTCGTCGCGGGTCAGAGCATCGAGGGTGCCGGTCACGACGAGCGTCTTGCCCGCCAGCGGCCCCGCGGCCTGCTCCGGCCGCGGCCGGGTCTCGACGCGGGGATCCAGCCCCAGGTCCCGCAGCCGCTCCAGCAGGCGGCGATTGCGCTCGCTGGCGAACCACTGCGCCACCGACGAGGAGACGGTGGGACCGAGCCCTTCCAGGGCGCTCAGCTCCTCCTGCGAGGCGGCCGCCAGCTTCTCCAGCGAGCCATAGGCCGCCGCCAGGTCGGCGGCGAGGGCCTGCCCGACCAGCGGGATGCCGAGGCCGTAGATCAGGCGCGGCAGGGTCGCCTGCCGGCGGCTCCGCTCGATGGCCGCCAGCAAGTTGCCGGCCCGTTTCTCGGCCATCAGCGGCAGCTCCTGCAGCTGGTCCTCGGTCAGCTCGAACAGGTCGGTCAGCTCCCGCACGATTCCCCGCTCGACCAGCTCGTCGGCCAGCTTCTCGCCCAGACCCTCGATGTCCAGGGCCTGCCGGGAGCCGAAGTGCACCAGGCTCTTCTTGATCTGGGCCGGGCAGGAGACGTTGGTGCAGCGGGTGATGGCGTCGCCCTCGGGCCGGCTGACCGGCTCCCCGCAGGAAGGGCACTTCGCCGGCAGGTGGTACCGCCGCTCGCTGCCGTCGCGACGGCTCTCGAGCACCTTCACGACGTGGGGAATGACGTCGCCGGCGCGCTCGACCAGGATCCAGTCGCCCACCCGGATGTCCTTGCGGTCGATCTCGTCCTGGTTGTGCAGGCTGACGTTGCTGACCTCCACGCCGCCGATGCGCACCGGTTCGAGGCTGGCG
>Ga0315542_1000523_pt1 | contig 24164 bp, 23 predicted proteins | sample SalMarSW160120MG_FD_202541 | JGI IMG/M metagenome (GOLD analysis project Ga0315542, IMG submission 202541) | Salt marsh sediment microbial communities from the Plum Island Ecosystem LTER, Massachusetts, United States - Salt Marsh Sediment SW1601-20 ... | reverse complement strand
CCTGGGAGCTTCGTTCCTGCTCTCGTTGACGGTTGTGTTTATTCTGAAAAAGTTGGATTGGTTCTAGGAGGGCGCGGCACGGCCTCGCCCGTACGTCGGGGCGCAAGGCGTTGCGCCCCGACGCCCCTTACCCCTACCGGTGCAGGCGCGGCATGCGCTTCTTCCAGGCTGTGGGGATGATCTGGTCCAGCGCGTCGTCCGCCGTGATGATCCCCTGCAGGCGGTTCTGTTCGTCCACCACCGGCACGGCCAGCAGGTTATATTTGGATATCGCGTGAGCCGCATCGTCCTGGCTGTCTTCCGGGCGGACGGTGAATACGCGCGAATGCATGAATTTCGTCACGTTCGTATCAGGGTCCGCCAGCACCAAATCCCGCAAAGAAAACACCCCCATGAGCCGCATCCCTTCATCCGTCACGTAGATATAAAAGAGATTCTGTATTTTCGGCCCCTCGCGGCGCAGCACGGCGATGGCTTCGGCGGCGGTCAGGGCCGGCCGCATAGCCAGAAAATCGGTATTCATCAATCCACCGGCTGAATCCACCGGGTAGGTCAGCAGCTTCCGGACATCCTCGGCTTCTTCGCGATCCATTAAGTCCAGCAGATCTTCGGAGCGGTCCTTCGGCAGCTCGGCCAGCAGATCGGCCGCTTCGTCGGGCGCCATCTCCTCAAGCACGTCCGCCACCTTTTCATCCGGCATGTGCTTCACCAGGCCGGCCTGCACTTCCGGTTCGGATTCCTCCAGCACATCGGCCAGGGTCTCCACCACCATCTGGTCCAGCAGCTGCCCGCTGCTGTTATGGCGGGAGAGGTCGCTGACAATGTCGGCCAGGTCCGCCGGATGGAGGTCGGTCAGTTTGTCGCCGGAGACTTTCAGGCGCATGGGATTGTTTCCGGGCAGCATTTCGATGTTTTCCCAGGAGATCACACCGGCCGTGGAGTTTGGCGCGCCGTGACCGAACAGAATCCGCGCCAGCCCGCGCCTTCCGTCTTCGCAAACGGTGACATTGGCGATGTAGATATCGTTGTCGACGCGCGTCAATTCCAGATCCTTCACGCGCACCGCGCGCACGCCGTTAATGTCGATGACCGGCTTGTCCAGCACGTCGCGCGCCAGGAACAGGTCGTCCTTGGCGGGTTCGTACGGCGGCAAATCCTTCAACCGGAATTTCAAGGGGATGGCGGGGGCAATCAGCACCGTCGCGGCGGAAACCGGGATCAGCAGCGGATTTCCGTCGCAGCGGACAACCATTGCCACGATGCGCGGGTGCGCAATCGGGTTTTGGGTTGTGGCGATCAGATCGGCCAGCATGCCGATCTGCTTGCCGCTGACATCGGCGACCGGGCGGCCCAGGAGTTCGCGGACATACGCCATAAGATGTTCTCCTGCGTTTACGAGAAAATAAAAACCCCGCGTCCTGTGGGACGCGGGGGCAGGTGGTCGGCTTAAGCCCCGGCTAACGTCTCAACGGACGGCAGGTGGTATCTGCAGTCGAGCGTTACGCAAATGATCAGGATCGAGTGAAAGGTCGGTGTCCATGATGCCTTGTCGAATGGAAACGGCGGACAAACACTCCCGGTTCGGAAAAATCAACGCTTTTGCGAATATACTCCCGCCTGTGGGTGATGTCAAGGAAATGACAGGATTTCATCAATGCACCCGACTTGCGAAATTGTATCGGGATGCGAATGCGACAGTTTTCGTCAGGATTCCAATCAGTCAGTTGTCGGAGCCGGTCAAACCCGCCGCACGTTGTTGGATCCATCCCGGCAGGAAAGGCGTTGGATTAGGTTGGTCTTCCCGGCACTCTCTTGAGTGCCGGAGCGGGTTGTTCAATCACCGAACTGAAAAAACAGACAGCCCGGGATTTTTTCTATTGGTAAGGCTTTCTATAGGGGGGTGTTTATCAGGGTTGCGGCCGCCTTGCAGGGATTGCCGGCTCATCCCCCCGCTGTTGCGGCTTTCTCGGCGAGGAATTTTTCGCGGTTTGCATTCCGCGCGATTTTGCCCGAACTCGTTTTCAGCAGCCATCCCCGTTCGACCACTTTCACCTGCCGCAACGCGATATCCGATCCGCGGGTGACCCGCGCGCGTATCGCATTGGACAGGCTCTCGGGCCCGGCGCCCGCGGGATTCTCCGCATCGGCATCCTTCTCGGCCACGATCACCACTTCCTCCGTTCCCATCTCCTCGTTGAACACGCCGAAGGCAACAACCCGGCCGGGATGAATCCCCGGCACTTCGGAAGCCAGGCTCTCGAGGTCTTGCGGATACACGTTCTTCCCGCCCACAATGATGAGGTCCTTCTTCCGGCCGGTGATGTATACCTCTCCATCCGCCCGGTACCCGAGATCGCCGGTCAGGTACCAGCCGTCATGGATCGCCTGCCGGGTCAGGTCGTCGCGGTGGTAGTAACCGCTGAGCATGCAGTCGCTGCGCAGCATAACCTCGCCCAGATGCCGATCGGGAAGCTCCCGGCGCGCGTCGTCCACCACCCGGATTTCGACGTTTTCCACCGGCTCCCCGCAAGACAGCATCCGCATCGTCTCCTCTCCGTCCGCCGCAGGGCGCGCGATCCGGTCGATGAGCAGGCCGCGCTGGCTGATCGCATCCACCACCACCGCCCGGTCGATACCGCCCTGGGTGACGGCGAACACATTCTCGGCCATGGCGTAGCAGGTCGCGAGGGCCGTTTCGCGCAGCCCATGGTCGCGGAACCGCTCGAGGAACATCCGGTGACTCTGGTAATGCATCGGTTCGGAGCAGTTGATCACCGCCCGCCACGAGGAAAGATCCACCCCTTCCAGATCCCGGTCGCGGATTTTCTGCGCGCAGAAGTTGAAGGCGAAGTTCGGCAGCCAGGAAAGCGTCCCGCGGTGATACGAAACCGCCTGCAGGAGTTTGTACGGCGCGCGGACCCAGTCGAACGGCGACATGAGCACCAGCGGGATACCTTCGAGCAGGGGCATCAGGAAACCGGCGATCAATCCCATATCATGATAGAGGGGCAGCCAGGAAACGACCGTATCATCCGGCGCGAGGCGGATGGCCTTGGCATAGCTTGCCAATTGCCGGAACACGGCGTGATGCGAGAGCGCCACGCCTTTCTGCAGGCCGGTCGTTCCGGAGGAATGCTGCAGGAGAACGAGATCCTCGGGTAAGCGCTCCCGGCCGCGCATCGCGGAAAAATCCGGTTCGGGGACCGGCGCAACGTCCGAGGAAAAAAGCACTTTCCGCACCGACCCGCCGGCGGGGATGGCCTCCTGCAATTCGGTTCCGAATTCCGGATACGTGACGACCGCCGCCGGCCGCGTCACCTCAAACAGCGATTTCAAGGAACGCCGGTAGGAATCCGGCGAGAGTTTTTCGGTGAGGAACGGCATGATGCTGGGAATCGCTCCATGCAGAACGGCACCGAAGAAGGAGGCCGCCAGCGCCTCCGAATGCTGGAGGATGAGGATCACCACTTCCCCCGGCCGGATGCCCGCCGCCTCGAGCGCCGCGGCATAGCCCGCCGCCTGGCCGATGAATTCGCGGCGAGGCATCGGGCGCTCGGGCTGCCGCGCCTGCATCCAATGGATGACCGTCTGCTCCGGATCCGTTTCGTATAATTTTTGAAGGCGGGAGAAAAAGGTGGTCACGGGGTTTGCTGCCGGGATTGGATGATCGCCGCAAGCCCGGCGAGGGTGTCGAAACTCTCCGCGTTAAGCTCCGTATCGTCCAGGTGCACCCCGAAAGCATCCTCAACGAACAGGGACAGGTCCACCAAATGGAACGAATCGATCAAACCCGAAGAGATTAATTTTTCCTCCGGGCCGATCGTCCGGTCCGGCTGCTTGAGAATTTGTCCGGCGATATATTGCGAAAGCTTGGTTTCGATGTCATCGCTCATGGTTGCTCCTTGTCAGTTGATCACCGGGGCGATCAGTTCCTGCCGCGCGGCGTCCAGCGCCTGCAGCGCGGTCAGGTTGCGGGCCATCCAGCCGCTCCATCGGGAACGGGGCATGTCAAAATAAAAATTATGATAATCGGACGTCTGGGTGAGATGAAAGCCGTCCTGGGTCAGCCCGCGGTAGCGCAAGGGCTGGACCGCGGACCAGAAATTCCACAACGGGATATCGTATTCCCAGGCCAGGTGTGCGATAAGCGCATTGATCCGCTGCCCACCCTCCAGATTATCCGCCTTGGTCGCCACGACCGGCACCACCCCCTGTTCGATCACAGTCTCGATCACTTGGCGCAGGTAGGTTTCGTATTTTTCCACGTTCCCGTCCCAGGCTTCCTCGAAGCTGATCAGGGCCAGGCTGGGATTATGGATCCGCAGTTCACACGCCAGCGGGCTTTCGCCCGGCCGGCAGGCGGCCGGATCAGCCATCAGCGGATTCATGACCGACGCCACATTCATCCCGCCTTTGACCGCCAGGCTTTTACGGCCGAAGGATCCCTTGAACCAGTCGATGGTTTGCTGGAGTCCGGCATACTCTCCCAGACGGTACTTCTCCGGCTGTTCGAAATCCGCCAGGAAGTATGTGGTGATGTTCTGGCAGTCGCCGATTTTGGAAAAGGCATGAGCGTCATGCCGCATGGAAATTCCGCTGTGGAAGATTTCCGCAGCCCGCCCGCCGAATACGGGTACCACCGGAAAGGACTGCCAATCCTCCCCTCCGGGGCTCGGACGCAGCGTGGCAGTGGGAACTTCGGTGTGATGTTCAGTCGATTTGACGGTCGGAGAAAGGGCGCTGTCGGTAACGGAAAAAGTGACCGAGCGCTCTGGCATGACGGTTTCCGCGGGATAGGCGGCATCGCCGCATGCGGGCATCAGCAGCGCCAGGCACAAGGCGGCGAACATCCCCGCCTTTCGATTACCGTCCATTCCGCTCCTCCGCGATCAGCGCTTCCAATGAATCCGCAAGTATCGCCTCTCCGCGGGGTGTGCGGTGGATCGCGCTGTTGGAAAATTCCTCCGCCGGGATCAAATCCCAGAAATCGTAGCATGTCAGCGCTTGGGCGCGGCACCAATCCGCAAGCATCAACCGGTAAGCATCATACGCCCAACGCGGGTAGAAAAAATTATACCGGATGCCGCTGTTTGCGCCGCGGCTGAGGTAGATCGGTTCGTTGACAATCCAGAGCGGAACGCCCCCCGCCATTTCCCGGCCGGCGGCAAGCACATCGAAGGCAAGATCGTCTTCTTTTAATACGGGCGGGAGAAGCCCGTGAAAGCCCTCATCCGCTTCGAGGTCCGATTGCGGCGGATCGAACTGCGCCGGGATGGCCTGGTCCACACCGGTCGCCGCCCAAAGGAAACCGTACATCTGCAGACGGATCAGGTCCGCGAGCGCCCGCCGCTCGCCGACCAGCGTCCGGCCCCAGAGTGTCGGCGAGGCCAGGCGCGGGTCCTGCGGATCCGAATGCAGGCGGTACTGCGCGATCAACGCGCGGACCGCCCCGGCGTTGTGCTGCAGGATCGGCGAGGCCAGCTGTTTCGATTGCGGCAGGGATTCGAGCGTGACGAGCCAGATGATCAGGTCCGGCTCGTACCGCACCGCATGCGAAAGCATCAGCAGGTCTTTTGTTACCGTCATCGTCGGATAGCCGAAGTTGTATACGCGGACGGCGCCTTGGGAATTCCGGTTGATCCGGGACGCCAGCGTCTCCTCCGGCGGGAGCAAAAACCCCCAGGTCGCGGAATCCCCGATCAGCATCACGCGCAGAGGGCCGGGCGACGTCCGGGCGGCGGCTTCGTGCGAGGCGAACATCGCCTCCAGGTTGAACAGGCTCAGGTTGTAATCGGCCTGCGGGTCCTCGCCGTAGGGAAGCCGGGTGCGTCCCGGAAGGAGCGTGTTGTACAGGGACATGCGTCCAAGCGCCGGCATCAGGTTCACCGCCGCAAACACACCGTTCACCACGGCAAACAGGATCAGCGCTTTGATGACCACGTTGCGGACAAACCGGTTTCGGTCAGACATTCGCTCCCATCATCCCTTTAGCCCGATATTCCGAACAAGCGCAGAAAGACGGCCGTGGAACTCCCGACCGTGGGCAGCGCGAACCACACCCACCCCAATGCGACGAAATGGAAGGTCGCCAGCGTGGAGGCGGCCGTATAGGCCTTTTTCAAAAGCGGCTTTTTTTCCAGACGCGGCATCCAGCCGCGGCTCCACTCGCCCCACCGGTTGTGCAGGAAGAGTCCCATCCCGTGCCAGCAACCCCAGATTAAAAAATTCCAGGTGACCCCGTGCCACAATCCGATCAGCGTCATCGTCGCCAGCTGACCCAGCAGGATGATCAGCCCGATCGGCAGGGCCCGCCGGCCGGAACGCAGCGCCCGGGTCAGCGGGTTGAAGAAATAGGAGCGGAACCACTGCGCCAGTGTGATGTGCCAGGAATTCCAAAAGAGCGTCAGGTTCGGCTGCAGGTACGGCCGGTGAAAATTTTCGGGAAGCGCAATTCCGGCCCACCGTCCCAGCCCCAGCGCAATGTCGGTGTACCCGGAAAAATCGAAATAAATCCGGAAGGCATAGGCGTAGAGGAAGAGCCACATCCAATACGGAGCGGTGACCCGGGAAGCGATCGCGGCGTTGAGCGCCAGGATCGCCAGGCCGTCGGCCAGCACAAACTTTTTAACCACGCCGATCAGGACGCGTTCACCGCCCGGTACAAACGTCCCGGAAAACCCGGCCGGGCCGGCGCGCAGGTCCTTTACAAAACGTTCCACCCGGTCGATCGGGCCGGCCGTCACCGCCGGAAAGAAAATCCCGTAGGTGATGAATTCCCGAAGCGAGCAATCGGGCAGCCTGCCCGTCATCCGGTCCCGGAGCGCGTGGATCAGCCGGAAGGCGATGTAGGAGAAACCCAGCCAGCGGATATCCAGCGGCGAAGCGAGGTCCGCGGCCTGTCCCGTTAACCGGCGAAGCAAAGCCGCCGCGGCTTGGGTCAGGGGATTCGATTTTAAAATAACGAACAGCGCGAGGAGGAAAAAGATTCCCGCCAGCGCCAATCCCCGGCGGGGCGAGAAGATCCACAACCCGCCGAGCAAGAGAATCCCGATCGCCAAGCCCGCAAGGACCCAAAGAAATTCCGGAGGACGAGTGGCAGTGAGGAAGGGATTGAGATCGAGATACCGCGTGAGCGCCAGGGCGGAGATCGTCAACCCGAGAACCGACAGCGCAATCCAATCCTCGCGGGTCATCCGGCGGCCGCCGGATCCCGCCGGGGAGGCGGCTTCCGCGGCCGGAGCGCGTTTGCGCGCGGTGACGATCCAGACCGCCGTCGCCAGCCCGATCGACGCCATGGGCAGCCAGAAATCCAGATTGCGGACCGGCAGCGCCGGCTGCAGCCAAAACACGGCCAGCACACTGGCGAGGAACAGCAGCCACGCGCGGATCCGGGGGACGCCGCCCGCCGCCAGGCAGACCGCCGCGAACACAAGAATATTGGGGAAGGTCATAACGGGATTATGGGATTCCGCTGCGGGGTTTTAAAAACCCTGATAGATCCATTGCGGAGATTGATCCGCCGTGAATACCAGGAACAGGATCAGCGCCGCGCACACCAGGAGGGCACAAAGGTTTTCCCGCGAAAAAACCGCCCGCAGGATCCGATCCGGCATCATCGATAACCGCACATCCGCCACTCACCGCCCTCCTGGACGACGGTGTAATCGCGGCCCGCAAGGTCGATCTCCTGCTTCTCCCCGTTGTAATCGAGGATGGCTTTGCCCGTGCAGGTTATCCGGTGGGCATCGCCCTCCGCTCCCGCATCCCGGCAGGCGACGTTTTCCAGTTCGGCCGGATACATGGCAAAGGTATCGACATCGGTGCGCGCGCCGCTTTCCCAAGCCGCGCAGGAAAGGGTCACCGCCTTGGTGGCGTCTTTATCCACAAGAGCGCGGAAATATTCCTCCACCACCGCCGCCGGATCGGAGGAGCCGGCGCAGGATGCCAGGATCAACAGGACGAGGACACTCCACTTTTTCATGCGGACCCTCATGTCGAGGCCGTCGAGCCCGATGCACACCGACGGCCCGACCGGCAGGATGGGAATAATTTATGATCGGCCAATTGTAACATCCCGGGCCGGCCCCTTTCGCTTTCCGCGGTTCGCCGCGGTTCATCCGCGGCCGATTCCGCGGTTATTCCCCCTTGATCCGGATCAGTTCCTCCACCAGCAATTGCGGCTGATCGAAGAAGATATCGTGCGCGGATTCGTCGAACCAAGTCATCCGCTTCCCGCCCGGGGCATCCAGGCGCTCAAAATATTCCCGCATCAATTCCGGCCATACGGTCCGAAGGGATGCGTCGCTCCCCATCGGCCACCAGGCGAAATCCAAAAATGAATACTCGGGGGCGCCGAGCAGCACCCCCATGTCATGCCGGTAGTTGTCAGCCGTATGGTACACGCCGCCGATTTTTAGCAACCAGCTTCTTTCACGAGAGCATCATCACACAGATCAGTAAAGGGCAGGTCTCCAAGAAATAAAAACGGGGATGGACGGAATCTTCCCCGGTTTCCCAGCTCCGCAAAGGCAAACGCGGGCATGACGAATAAATTATGAATATTGGATTGCTTACGGAATGGGCAGCGTAACGGTGAAGCGCGTTCCGCGCCCGATCTCGCTCTCGGCCAGGATTTGGCCGTTATGCTGTTTGATAATCTGGTGGCAAACCGAGAGGCCGAGCCCTGTCCCCTGGCCCGGAAGTTTGGTGGTAAAGAACGGCTCGAAAATCCGCGGGAGGATATCGGCCGGGATGCCCTTGCCGGTATCCTCGATCATCACCTGCACCACGCGATCCTGATGCCGCGTCGACACCCGGATCTCTCCGGGTTCGCCGGCGAGGGCGTCGAAGGCGTTGAGAACCAGGTTAAGCCAGACTCCCTGCAAATGGTCGCCGCTGGCCATAATGCGCGGCAGATCCGGATCCGGGTCGAACTTCACCACGATCGAGCGCGATACGACCTCATGCTGAACCAGTTCCAATGTTTTGCGGATGGTTTCATTAATTTCCGTCCGGTCGAAGCGGTACTGTTCTTTGCGGGCGAAGTCGAGAAGATTGCGGACCACCTGCGCCGCCCGGCTTCCGGCGATCAGGATCAGTTCCACCGATTCCTGCATCTCGCTGTCGGGCGGCAGGGAACGCTGCATTAACTGGGCGTTGGCGATCACGGCGGTCAGCGGGTTGTTGATCTCGTGCGCCACGCCCGCGGCCAGCTGGCCGACGGCCGCGAGTTTCTCGGATTGGGCAAGGTTGGCTTCAAGGTGGTGCCGCTCCGTGACATCCGCTTCGAAGAGGACGACCTGCGCCACGCCCCCGGCATCGTCCAGGATCGGATAGGTGCTGATCTCCCACTCCTTCGCCTCGCCGCCGGTCTCCGCCAGCCGAAGCGCGCGCGTCGCGCTTTTGGCGTTCTGCATTGTTTCCGCCACCCGGCATTCGGGGCAGGGGCTGATCCGTCCGAATAACGCCTCGTAACAGCAGCGGCCCACCAGCAGGTTCGGGCGGGAAGCGGCGCGCTGGGCGCGGCTGCGGTTGATCGCCCGCACGGCATACGCCCGGTCCACGATATACAGCGAAGCGGGGAGATTGTCGAACAGGGCCCGCAGCGTGTTGCGCGAGTTCAGTAGTTCCTCGCGGTTGGCTTTCAGATCCAGGTTGACCTGCTTGGTCTGCTGGATCAACCGTTTGTTGTACACCGCGTCGGCCATCGAAGTGGCCAACAGGCTGATCAGCTCCTGATCGTACGGGGTGAACGGCCCGCTGTGCTTGTTGAACATATTAAGCATGCCGATCGGCTCGTCGCCGGACCGCAACGGCGCGCACAGGTAGGAGCGCGGGGGTGTTCCCAGCAGTTGTTCCGCCTCCGCACTCAGGCGCGGGTTCGCCCCGGGTTCGTCCCAGCGGACAGGTTGCGAATGACTCAGGCATTCGGCGACCACGCTGCCTTCCATCGGCAAAACCTCCCGGCGGATCCACTCCGATTCGTCGCCGAGAATTTTCCGTTCGAAGGACGTCTGATCGTCCCCGACCAGAACCAGGCAGCCGAACTCACAATCCATAATCTGGCGGACCCCGGCCACCATCGCCTTTTGGATATCATCCAGAGCGAGATCGGACGAAAGGATGCTGGCGATCATATGCAGCGATGCCAGCTCTTTATCGGCCGCCTGCAGGGATTCCATCGAGCGGGAAATCCGCAGTGTCCGTCCTGCGACGTGCGCCAATTCCGGAAGCCGCGCATAGACGGAGGGCGCGAACGGCTCGCCCGCCACGAGCAGCGCGCCCTGCTTCGAAGAGCGGGCCATCAGTGGAACGGCGGCCGCCAGTTTTATGTTCGGATCCGGGGGATCTTCCGTGCCGGTTTTCAACACCCGCCGCGCAATTTTCCGCAGGGGGTGGTCCGGATTATCGATAAAACCTTCCCAGGGCGCGGGGACATTTCGCGCGGCGATCAGGAGCGGTTCTCCGCCCTCGTCGGGTTGGACAAGGATGGCGCCGCCGGGACGGCCGAGGGTTTGCAGGATGTAATCCAGAGATTCCAGCGCCGCGGCGGATAAGCCGCCCGTTTCACCGGCTGCATTCACAGACGGACGAACGGCCGCCGCGGGCGGCGAATCACTTGGGATTGTCCGGCCCCGTGCGGGCCGGACAGACCGGGGTTCTTTTCTTTTGGCACTCATCGGTGACAGCCTACGCGGGATCGGTGGTGACGGTGTATCCGTAGCCGGGAACGGTTCGAATGAATGTCGGCGTGCGCGGATCGAGTTCAACCAGTTCGCGCAGGTTTTTTACATGAACGCGGACCAGGTCCGGGGATCCGGTATCGGTTGGATAATCCCAGACTTCATTCAGGAGCCGCATAGGGGAATAAATCTGTCCTGGGTGGCTCATGAGGTGATACAGAAGATCATACTGCACCGGTGTCAGGCGCACTTTACCGCGATGTGGCGTTTGCAGTTCAAAGGTTGCGGTGTCGAGTGTGTACTCCCCCACCTGTACCGCAGTTTCCGCCGGGACCGGCGCGGCAGCTTGGCGCTGGGTCCGGCGCAGGATGGCGCGCACCCGCAGTATCAATTCGTCGATGTTGAACGGTTTGCAGAGGTAATCGTCGGCGCCGGCATTAAACCCGGTGATCTTGTCCTCATCCTTGATTTTGGCCGTCAGGAACAGGACGGGGATGGAGGTCAGGACCGGATCGGCGCGGATTTCCCGGCACACCGCATATCCGTCCATCCCCGGCATGATGACGTCGAGAATGATCAGATCCGGGCGGTTTCGGCGGGCGGCTTTCAGGCCTTCCACACCGCTGGAGGCCAGATCCACCCTGAATTCTTCGCCCCGAAGGCTTCGCTCAATCGTCCGGGCGACAATATCATCGTCTTCAATGACCAGGATGTTCGCCAGATCCATTGCCGACCTCCGTGGGAAGCTCCACTGTAACGATTGTACCAAAATCCGCCGAAGAGGTTGCGCGGATCTGACCCCCGTGTTGCCGCACGATTTCCCTGCAGATGCTGAATTCCATCCCGTTGCCGCGCCCCGCCACGGCTCCGGCGAAATGCGGTTCAAAAAGTGTTTCGAGTTCGTGCGCCGGGATTACCCGGCCGTCATCGCCCACTTCCACTGTCACCGCGTTCCCTTCGCGGGCGCTGGATCGGACGAAGATGCGATGCGGCAATCCGTCGGGGATGGCGTCGCGCGCCAGGAGCAGCAGGTTGACCCACAGGTCTTCCAGCCGTACGGGGTAACCCTGAACGGACCCGAGATCTTCCGCCAGCTGAATCTCCAACCCGCCCCCGCCGGCCTGGATCGGCGCGCCGACCATGCGCACCGCCTTTTGGATGGTTTCGTTGACCGAAACGGTTTGTAATGCATCGGGGCTGGCGCGGGAGAATTCCAGTAAATCCTGCACCGCCTGTTGGGCTTTCCAGCCGGCCTGTTCGATGATCGTCGTGCTCTCCCGCTCCGAGGATTCGGGCGCCAGCTGACGGCCGAGGATTTGCGCTTCGGCGATGATCGCCGTCAGTGGATTGTTGATCTGATGCGCGACTCCGGATGCCAGTTCGCCGAGCGCCGCCAGGCGCGCCGATTCGACCAAGCTCGATTGCGCGGCCTGGATCTGCTCCTCGGCCCGCTTGCGAGTCGTTATATCGCGGGTCACATCGATGAAACCCAGGAACGGATTCCCGGCGTATTCGTCGCGCAATTCCGTGATCCGGGAACCGATCCAGATGGTTTCCCCGCGGTTTGTCCGCGCGGACCGTTCCACCTCCGCCGGGGAACTGGCGTCCGCGGAAATTGGCACCGGCGCCGGTGAGAAGAGGACGGCGTAAACCTCCCCCACCCCGCGCCCGATCATTTGGGATGCCGGCCAGCCATAAAGCCGTTCCGCAGCCGGATTCCAATAGGTGATTTTCCCGTTGGAATCCCAGACCACGACGGAGTCCCGGACATTGTCCAGCAACAGGGCCTGATAACGGATTTTTTCGAGGGATCGGATCCGTTCAACTTGATAGGCGTAATTGCGGACCGCCTTATTGATCAGGACCGGAAGTTCGAAAACGGTTTCCGGGCTCTTCACCAGATAATCGGTGGCTCCCTGCTGGATCGCCTGGGCGGCTACACGCTCATCGCCGCGCCCGGTGACGATGATGATCGGGAGCTGGCGTTTTTGCTCCACCATTTTTTTCAGCGCATCCAGCCCCGTTCCGTCCGGAAAACTGTAATCCAGGAGCAGCGCATCATACGCATTGTGATCCAGGAGCGACCACATCTCGCGCAGGTTTGCCGCCCGGTCCATCGAATAATTTTCCGCAAACCCGAGGACGTCTTTGACGAGCGCGGAGTAATTAATATCATCGTCCACCAACAGAACGCGGACCTTCGCCAGCGGCGGAAAGGCATCGGCCGTTTCGGCGGATCGGCCTTCCCCCTGATCCGCGGTGACGAAATGCGATACCGGGCGGCTGGTAACGTCGGTCATGGCGTCATCGGCCTTCCGTGATCGTTGACCTGCTTTCGAGAAACGGGATCCATTGATATTATCTCCCATACCCCTCTTCCCTGCCGAATGCCTTCTTCACGCCGCGGAATACCCTTCCGCGCGCCAATATTCCGGCGCTTCCAAACAGACAAACACCCCCACTCGCAATGCATCGCCCAAACCCCATCGGGGATACCGATAAAGAACCCGCTGGGATTAGCCGAGAACGAGGGGTAATGGATATGCCTATAGTAAGTTTGTAAAAAAAGCCAGGCCATAAAAACCCCATTAAGTCCCTTTAGCAAAGAGTCCTGGCATCCCAATAAGACGTACCTTTTTCCCATCGGATTCCGGGCCGAGGAAACGCATTCTCAAACAAGGGCCGGATTAATTAGAACGTGTCGTTGCTCCTCAGATCGGAAAAACCGTATACGGAAACGCCGAAAAAACCAAAAACACCGAGCTTTTTGGTATGAGACGGCAGTTGATAGCGAGCAGGATAAATCAATTGCTTTTGGTATATTCAGCGCTTTTTCTGTGCCCCCGGCCCATCCTTCGCTTCGCTCAGGACAGGCTCCCAACCGGGTCGGGCTGCCCCGGGAGCGCGAAGCGCGAGCTGGGTTATCCGTGCCTCAAAGAAAGAAATCCGTCTGAGCGGCTGTGTCGTGTCATAAAAAAGACGTTAAGCCGTCCCCATGGAATTCTCAAATGGACGGACTTGGAAAAATTTTTAATTCCCGAGTTCGTGCCGGTGGCCTTCCGCATTCAATTTATCGGGAATTCATCGGCTGTTCACCGGCCCTTTACAGTATCCGGTACGGTGTACGGATATGCTTACAATATTCTCTTTTGGGTGGAGTACGCATCCGGCGGGTCCACGTATCATACGATTCGCCCGCAGGATACTTGGGATCAGGATGGAGCATGTCGGTATACGGGATGACAGTAAACGATAAAACCGCCGCCCGGGGAAGACGCATGATGCCCCGCGCCTTTCGCGCGAAGACGATGCCGGCGGCGCTGGCCGCCGTCGAAAAGGCACTTGGCAGTCGGGCATTGATCGTTTCGGTTCACCCGATCCCCGCCGGACCGTCATGGCAATTATGGCGCCGCGCCGGCATCGAGGTGGTGGCCATACCGTCCGCGGTGGATGGTTTGTATGAATATTCCGATGAATCGCCAGCCGCCGGCGATCCGGCAACAGACCAGGCCTCCACGGAAGACACAGACGGCATCCCCGCCCGCACCCCGAAATCCGGCGGAAGCGCCGGCGCATCGGACGGGAACGCGGCATCCGCCACCGAAATGGGGGCCGCCACCACCGCCGCGCCCGGGCTTCCCCCCACGCTGTCCGTGATGCACGAACATCTGCGGTCGCAGGGCGTGGACCCCCTTTGGTTGACCCAGGTTCTGCATTCCATTCGCGACGGCTCGAACGACCGAGTCCTCGGGGATGAGGGCTTAAGTCGCGAACTCGTCCGGCAGGAATTACTGCGGCGGCTGCGATCAGACGGGGGCACCTGCCTTATCCGCCGAAAAGTCATTTTCCTGATCGGCCCGAGCGGCTGCGGGAAAACCAGCGCGTGCGCGAAAATTGCGTCTTATGCGATGAAGGCGCTTGGTAAGCATGTGCACTGGATTTCCTCCGATACCACCCGGGCGGGCGCCATTGCGAAGGCCCAGGCGTTCACCGCCCCGCTCGGCATTCCGCTGCACCTCACGTACCGGTCCGAGGAACTGCCGTCGCTTCTGCATTGGGATTCCGAATCCGAACTTTCTCTCGTGGATACGCCCGGGTGCAACCCATACCGGAAGGACGAACTCGACGAGCTCGACGGACTCCTGGCGGAAATCCCGGACCGGCACATCCTCTGGGTGGTGCCGGCCACGGCAAAGGAATCCGACCTGCGGGACATGTACGCCGCGTACTCCCACTTGGGAATCGGGAGCGTCGTCGTTACCCGGCTGGACGAAACACGAACCCTCGGTGAATTATTCAACTTCCTCCATCAAAGCCAGTTGCCGGTTGCCTTCCTTTCGCATGGCCCTCGGATTCAGGGCGATCTGCACACCGGCGAAACATCGCTTCTGGTTGGCCACATAATGGGGGAAAAGCCCTTCTAACGGACAACCTCACCCCGCCGCAACCCCGCATCCCACGGCAGCAGACTGTCGAACGCCATAAGCTCACCTGTCATCCCGGCTTCCTCCACCGGGGCGATTTCGATATGGCACATTGATTTATAATGAAATACCGAGGGAACCACGGGATACAGGGAGGTGTACAATGCTGGTCCTGACACGACGCACGGAGGAGAGTGTCGTAATCGGCGGCAACATCATCGTAACAGTGCTGGGTGTGGAGGGGGAGAAGGTGAAACTGGGAATCGACGCCCCCCGGGAAGTAGCCATCCTGCGCAGTGAACTCCTGGATGTGATCCACCAGCAGACCCGCCTGGCGGAAAACTTGGCTTCCCAAGCGGAACCGCCTGCGTTGGATGGGTTGCGGGACCTGTTGTCGGAAGAGCAGGAGAATCCGCCGTTGTTGGAATAAACCTTCTGCGGCATCACCGGCAGACGTGTTGTTCCGCATCCGCCCAGGCCTGACCCAGAATCGTCAGCGTTTGCGCAGCCAGGGCGAATTCGCCGTTGCCGATCCGGTCCAAACATCAATCGTAACACCCCATCAGATCTGAGGAATCCGCCGGCCCGACCGAACGCATCACGTTCCGCAGGAGGCCGATGGCCTTCTGCGAGCGCACCACCTCTTCCCGGCTGCAAGCCAGAATGGCGAGTTCGTACGCCATGCCGATCAATTGATGCGGGGTTGCAGCGTCCGCCGTTCGAGGGGTTTTCTTCATCGCATCCACCCCATATTCCCGTCTCACCAGCCGCTCTCCTGGATAGTTACTCGCGGTATTGCGGCCAAGTATCCCAAAAAAGCGGCATTTCGGGAAATAAAAACGCGATTACTACGTAAGGCGCTTCACACCGCCGAAGCAGCGCAAACTCCCGGACGTTTGCGATAACATCGCCCGGCCGGGTGTGCCGGTTCGGCTCCCGATGTCAAAAAAATCCGGACGGTGTTTTTTCCCGGGATGCGATAAAATCATGTCTTATCCGGTGGATATCGCCCTGGAGTTTCCAGGTGCGAACCGGGTGATTCGTGATCGCTCCAGGCGCAAGGAGGGATCGGATGCCGAAAATCCTCATCGTGGATGACGCGGAATTCCTTAGGGTCCGGACAGCCCGGTTGCTGGCCATAGAGGGATTTTCCGTTGTGGAAGCTGATAACGGCACAAAGGCCGTGGAATTGTTCCAGACCGAAAAGCCGGATATCGTCTTGATGGACATTGCCATGCCGGAAAAAGACGGCTTGGCCGCGCTGAAGGAAATCCTCGCGGAAAAACCCGACGCCAAGGTGGTTATGCTTTCTTCAATGGGGCAGGAAACGCTGGTGTTGCAAGCCATCCGGGCGGGCGCGAAGGATTACATCGTCAAGCCTGTTGAGAAGGACCGGGTCCTCGGGGTCATCCATAAAATTCTGGGGATCACACTTTAATTCTTCATATTCGCCGGCAATCCGGCGGCTTCCTCCTGATCCAGCATTTTTAAAAACATGGAAAGCGCCTGGGGATCGAAATGCTTCCCCGACTGTTCCATTAAATGTTTGCGGACTTTTTCGGCCGGCCATGCCTTCCGGTACGGGCGCTCGGAACGCAGGGCATCCCACACATCCACTACAGCGAACAACCGCGCCGCGAGCGGAATGGCCTCTTCCCGCAATCCGCGCGGGTAGCCCGTCCCATCCCATTTCTCATGGTGACAATACGGTATCAAGAGCGCCGGCCGCAGATAACTGACCAGCGTAAGCAATTCATACGCATATTCCGGATGGCGGCGCATCACAATCCACTCCTCGTCGGTCAGCGGGCCCGGCTTAAGCAGGATGTTATCGGGGATGCCCATTTTCCCGATATCGTGCAGCAGGGCGCCGCGCCGCATATGCACCAGTTCCTCCTCGGTCACACCCATCGACCGCGCCAGCCGAAGGGTCAAATCCGTCACCCGGATCGTGTGGCCCTCCGTTTCCCTGTCGCGCAAATCCAGTGCCCGGGACCAGCCTTCGATGGTGGCATCGTACGCCATGGCCAGTTCCAAGTTCGAGCGCTGCAACCCCTCAAACAAGCCCGCGTTGTCTATGGCGATGGCGGCCTGAACCGCAAGCGTATCCAGAAATTCCAGCCATTCGTTATCAGGCTCGAGCGGCGCGCGGTGGAAAATCTCAAGGACCCCCTTAACCTGGCCTTTGGCCACCAGCGGCGCTGCGAAATATGAGACGAACCCCTCTTCCGTCAGGAGCGGCGCGCGGCGGAACGCTTCGGAGGATTTCGTTAAATCCGGGACGCTGATCATCCGCCGTTCGAGCGCTGCCCGTCCGGCCACCCCTTCACCAAGTCGCAGCTTGGTGTGATGCAGCGCCTGGGTATGGAATCCCCTGCCGGCGGTGAATTGCAGGATCTGGGTCCGCGGATCCAGGAGCAGGACCGATGCGGCGTGGATCCCAAGCCGGATCGTCACCTGATCGAGGAAAAAATTAAGCGTGACACGCAGATCCAAGCTGGAGGTAATCGCCATATCGATCGCGCGCAGCGCGGTGATATGCTGCAGCCGGCGCTGGGTCTGCTCATGGAGCGAAGCCCGGCGCAGGGCATTGGCGGCGATGTCAGCCACGGCCGTGAGGATTCGCACTTCCTCGTCGCTGATTTCGGCGTTGCACCCCGCCCAGATCACCCCGATGGTCTGTCCCTGTGAAATCATCGGGACGCACACCACGTCCACCAGCCCGTTCATCAAACCGCGCGCATCGCGCACTGGCTGGGCAATCCCGCCGTTATCGGAAAAAGCATGTCCGATCCGTTTGCCGGTCCGGTCGGCCCACACACCGATCGCCAGTTCGACGATCATTTCGTCGTTGGCGGGGTCTTTCATCGCCAGGGCGACTCCGTCGGCCTTGAGCAGATCTTTCAGCTGCTGCAGTACAACCGGGTATATCTCGGTGCGGGTCGGGGCCGAGCGCATGGCGCTCGCCACGGAAGAAATCGCCTTGAGCTCGCGATCGCGCTGTTCGTTCTCGGTAATATCACGGACGACTCCTTCCACGATATCGGCCGCATCCGAACCGTTTTGCATCATCACCACGCGCTGCTCCAGCCAGGCCGAGGTGCCGTCTTTGCGCAGGAAGCGCAGTTTCGGCCCCAGTTGAACCAGCGCGACCCCGGTGCGGTCGCCTTCGATCGCCAGGGCCGCTTCCTGTTCGTCAACGGAAACCCGCTCCGCCCACAACTGCGGCGCGGCATAAAATTCCTCCGGCGAAAAACCGGTGATCTTCCGGACCGATGGATTAATATAGAGAAACCGGGGCTCCTTGCCCCGTTTGTAGCGCAGGATGATATCGGCGGCGTTTTCCGTCATCCGCAGGAACTGCGCTTCGCTTTCGTGGAGCGCCATTTCCGTCCGGTGTTTATCCGCCTTGACTTCCTTTTCCTGGATGGCGCGTTCGACGGCCGCGCCCAGCCGGGCCAGCCGGTCCTTTAAAAGATAATCGGCGGCCCCTTGGCGGATGCACTCCACCGCGGTTTCGTCGCTAAGGATTCCACTGATGACGATACAGGGGATGTCGAGAGAGCGTTCACGCAGGATGGCCAGCCCGCGCAGGGCGCTGAATTCTGGGAGGCGGTAATCCATGAGGATGATCTGCGGCAGGCTGCGGAGCCCGGCGAGGAAATGCTTCTCATCCTCCACCCGATGAGCCCGCACTTCATACCCGGCCCGGCGTAATTCGCGCAGAAGCAGTTCCGCGTCGTCGGCGGAGTCTTCGACGAGTAATAACTGCAGAGGAATGCCCATAATACCCTAGCCCCCTCGGAATCGGAATTCAGGGGGTTGTGGAAAACCGAATAGTTGCACCGCAATAAATCAACAACCAATGGTATCGTCCGCCTCAGCGGAAAACCGTAAGAAGAGGGTAAAAAACGGTAGTAATAGCGGGGAAAACCGAAATCCGCTCCAATAATCAAGTAATATAAAAGGCTTGGATTCTAGTTTTTTTTCTCGTTCCGGGAAATCGCATGACCCGATTCCCGGATTGCATTCATGGTAGAATTTTCCGTATTCGACCGAAAGGAGGTGAAAATCGCTTCGGGAAGAACAGCGCATGGACCGGCACCCGCCGGTTGACGAGGTGAGGGCTCCCGGTTTCGCAGCCGGGCTAATCCCGAGTGTTCGCTTCGGGAGAAAATCGAAGGATCAGCGGATACCCTCCGGGCACGCCATTGCCCGTTCTCTTCCCCCAAAAAGCAGGGTTCACCTGCAGAATGCCGGATGAAAAATCCCGGGTGACCGGGATAACAATTCCGACAGAATGGCCCCATCCGCAACCGTAAAATTTTCGCTACCGTCCGCATCCACCCGGCCTCGCATCCGGATCCCCCGCCTCCGCCCGTTTCCGGGCGCGCGAATCCGTCGGCCCGGGATGCGGCCCTGGGAGGACTTTTTCCATGTGTGGAATCGTCGCATATATCGGCCCGCGGGATGCGGCGCCGATTCTGATCGAGGGGCTGAAGCGTCTGGAGTATCGCGGATACGATTCAGCCGGCATCGCCGTGGTGCAGGATGGAAAAATCGTCGTGCGCCGCGCGGCCGGAAAACTCGTCAACCTCGTGCAGGCCGTGGACGCCCGCCCCGTTCACGGGCAGGCGGGGATCGGCCACACCCGCTGGGCCACGCACGGCGAACCCAGCGAGCGCAACGCCCACCCCCACGCCAGCGCCTCGGGCGATATCGTGGTGGTGCACAATGGGATCGTCGAGAATTTTTCTGAATTAAAAGAAGAGTTGACCGCCGAAGGCGTGAAGTTCAGATCCGACACGGATACCGAGGTCATCGCCCATCTGATCGAACTTTATACCGGAAGGGAAACGCCGCTTTTTGAGGCCGTGCGGCTCGCCGTCGCGCGGCTGCGCGGCGCGCACGGGATTGTGGTCATCTCCGCCCGCGAGCCGGATAAAATCGTCGCCGCGCGGCTGGGAAACGCCGGCGGGGTGACGGTCGGCGCCGGAGACGGGGAAATGTTCGTCGCCTCCGACATGCCGGCGATTCTGGATCACACCCGGCGGATGGCCTTTCTCGATTCCGGACAGATCGTACTCGTCACCCGGGACGGTTTCTCGGTGCAGACCCTGGAGGGAAATCCGGTCGCGCTTCCCATCCAAACCGTCACGTGGGACGCCGCGGCGGCTGAAAAAGGAACCTACACCCATTTCATGCAGAAGGAAATCCACGAACAGGTGCGGTCCTTGGGGGATACGATGGCCGGGCGGGTGGATTTCGAAGCCGGTGAGATTTTCCTTCCGACCCTCAACCTTACGCCGGCCCTCGCCCGCAAGCTCAAACGCGTTATTCTCATCGGCTGCGGAACGGCCTCGCACGCCTGCATGGTCGGACGGATCCTGATCGAGCGCCTGGCGCGCATCCCGGCCGAGGTGGATATCGCCTCGGAATTCCGCTACCGCGACCCGATCATCGATCCCGGTACCGCGGTGATCGCGATTTCCCAATCCGGGGAAACGGTGGATACGCTCGCGGCGATGGACGAGGCACGGCGCAAGGGTGCCGTGTTGTGGAGCGTCGTCAACGTCGTCGGATCGCAGGCGATGCGCGTCGCCGACGGATACCTTTCGATGCAGACCGGTCCGGAGATCGGGGTGGCATCGACCAAAGCCTTCACCGCGCCGCTGGTCGATCTTTTCATGCTGGCGATCCTGCTCGGGCAGATGCGCGGGACTCTCCCGGCGGAAGAGCGCCGTGAGCGGGTGGCGGAGCTCAGGCTTCTGCCCGGCCTGGCCGGCGAGTGCCTGGCGCGCGAGGCGGCGGTGGCCCGCGTGGCCGCAGCACTTAAAGATACGACCCACTGCCTATACCTCGGACGGGGAAGCAACATGCCGATCGCCTATGAAGGGGCGTTGAAGTTGAAGGAGATCTCCTACATCCATGCCGAGGCGTACCCGGCCGGGGAAATGAAACACGGGCCGATCGCGCTGGTGGATAAAACCATGCCGGTGATCGCGCTCGCCCCGCGCGATCCGTGGTACGAGAAGATGCTCAACCAGATCGAGCAGACCAAATCCCGCGGCGGCATGGTCGTGGCGGTATGCACCGACGGCGACGAGAAGATCCCCCCGAAGGTGGATTTTACGATCCCGATCCCCGACATCTCGTGGATGCTCAGCCCGGTCCTGACGGTTATCCCGCTCCAGCTGCTGGCTTACCACATCGCGGTCCTGCGCGGCTGCGACGTCGACCAGCCGCGGAATTTGGCCAAGAGCGTGACGGTGGAGTGAGGAAGACAGACGATGGCCCATCGCCGATAATCTTTTTTGAAATTGCGTGTATCGAGTAGTAAACGACCGCCCATAAACCGAGGGCGGTCGTTTACTTATTCATTTGCATACAGCCTATCACTTTCAATTATCAGCTATCGTCCACGGTCGGGCTTTCCGATGGTCTGTGGTCGGCTGGCAGGGGCGAAGGATCATCCGCCGAGTATCTCGTGGACTTTCCCCAGCGGGATTGATGATTTTTGCGCCACCTGTTCCGGGGTCAGGCCCCCATCGTACAGCCGCCGGACGAACGCCTCCAGCGTTTCGCCGATCTCGACCAGGTGCCGGTCCGGATCGAAAAATCGCATCGTCCGCTGCCCCCCTCGGTTCCTCGTGTAATTCATGGAGGAATTCGACGTTGCTTGCCTTCACCATCCCGAACGCCGTGTCGAGGTCTTCCGTCTCAAAATACAGCTCGCAACGGTTGGTTTTCCGGTCGTCGGTCGCTTCAGCGCCCAGCCGCTGCGGGATGATATGGGCCGGATCGATCTGCCAAAGCGCGAGTCCACCCTTCAGGCCGACGTTCGTCCCGAAGTCCAGGGCGATCTCCATCCCCAGCAGGTCGATGTAGAAATGCTTCGCCGCCGCGATGTCGCGAACGAAGATCACCGCCGAGTGGTACTTTACGATGTTTGTCATGGTTGCCATCCTCCGGTTTTTCCCTAACCATCGACTATCGACAATCGACCATTAAAAAAACCGACTATGGACAATGGACCATGGCCGTCTTTTATTCAAGGGGAGTAATACATCAACGATCGAAGAAACATGGGGGCGGGAAACGCAAAACTTTCGCGAATGATTATCGACCTTCGTCCATGGTCGATGGTCCATGGTCGCTCTTTCTCTTCACCCGCTCCAGCCACTCTCCCGCGAGCGCCTCGAAAAGCGCCGGCTGCTCGATCTGCGCGTTGTGGCCGGCGCGGTCCAATACTGCACACGTCGCATGCGGGTAGCGCGACGTCAGCTCCTGCGAGTCCGCGTATCCCACGATGCTGTCCTGCCGCCCGGCGACGATCAGCACCGGTTTTTCGAAAGCGGCGCGTTCGAGCGACGCCTCGTCGGCGAACGGGTACCCGGTCGCCCACAGGCGGTCCAGGAACGCCTGATCCCGCGCCGCCAGACCGGGCAGTATGTCGCGCTTCATTTTCACCCAGGTGACGGCGGTCTGGATCACGCCGATCGGCTCGAAGTCGGCCCGCTCGGCGGGCGTGAGCTGCTCGAGCAGCCCCGGCTCCCGTTCCAGGATCACGTGCTTGGGCACGCGCCGGCGGGCGGGATCCGCGTGGACCAGCGAACAAATGAGGAACATGCCCTCGATCCTGTCCGGATCGCGCGCGGCCAAACCCTGCGCCAGGTATCCGCCGTAGGATTCTCCCGCGACGCAGCACTTTTCACTCGGCAGGATCTTGTCTGTAAATCCGCGAACCACATCGAGCATTTGATCCGAGTTGGTCAGCCACTCCGGCCCGGGAGTCCGTCCCATGCCCGGCAGGTCGAAGTAGATTCTCCTCCAGCCTTCGCGTTTATCGAAAATGGGCTCCATGCACCCGAGCATCAGCCGGTGGTCCGGGCTGAAGCCGTGGATCATGAGGATCGGACGGCCGGCGCCGCGGATTTCATAGTGGACGGGGATTTCTCCGACGAGGCATTCCATGGCAAAAAGCCTCCTTGAATTCCTTATGGGCCATCCATTCCGCCGACCATCCAGACCGGGAGATGGTGATTTTCTCCATCATTCGATGAGAGCCCGCAAAGAGATTATCACATGATCCGGAGCAAGTCGTCACCCGGCGATCCCGCTTTCGCGGGCCTTATGCCGTCCGGGCAGGCTGCAGTATTTCCGAATGATGGGCGATTTCAAGGGGGACGTCGAAGAGGCGACGGCATCCCGGATGCACTCGCCGGAATGAAAATCGGAAAAAGAGTACCGGGCATCCATCGCGGCGGCCGCCGCGATGGATGCCCGGTACTCTTTTGAGCGCGCCCGGTGTCCCCTATGAATTCCTTGTCAACAACGACAATACGGCGAGTCCGATAAAGCCAACGATCTGGGATAGCAATACGGCAAGGACGATATTCAACAGCCGGGCTTCCTTAACCCGCCACAGAACGACGATGGTGCAGATAATAATGGAGATGGCGATGAAAATGGGAATGTATACCGCCATGCCCATAACCGCACAGACAACACCGACGGCCAGTCCAACCATGATGAGCGCGAAAATGTCCGCAAGGATATTTCCGCTATCTGGTGTGTTCATGGATTCCATGCACGTCGAAATATCCAGGTTCATCAACCAAAAATACCCCAACACCAATCCGATGACCACGGAAATCAACGCGGCCAACAGAATCGCCCCCCACTTGATTTTTCCCAGGCAGCCTGACATAAGAATCCTCCTTTAAAATCCCGCGCCGTTCAGGCGGTTTCGATACGGGCGAGCGCCGGGTTGCGGCGCTCGGGGTCTCGGTTTTTAGGTATGGCAACGGCAGTACGGTCGTTTCACGCCCGAGTCCGTGAGTCGCGTGACGCATAGTACATGAAGTAATCCATTTCTCGGGGCCGGGAAAGGCAATGGGGTTCGGTCCCCTTCCCTGCAAGAGACAGGGAATTCACCGTCGGGCATCATCAGCATGCGAACGGTCACTCTTGGTTTCCCAACCCCCTTTTTCCCTCCTTTCTGCTTTTCATAGAAATTCTCGACCGGCCGACTCCCGCTATGTAACTCAACTGCACA
>Ga0315542_1000520_pt1 | contig 24245 bp, 20 predicted proteins | sample SalMarSW160120MG_FD_202541 | JGI IMG/M metagenome (GOLD analysis project Ga0315542, IMG submission 202541) | Salt marsh sediment microbial communities from the Plum Island Ecosystem LTER, Massachusetts, United States - Salt Marsh Sediment SW1601-20 ... | reverse complement strand
AGCTCGCGCCGGGCACCATCGTCCGCTGGTCCGACCCGGGCACGACCCTCTGCGCCATGGGTGGCGCGAGCTGGCAGCCCATGGGGGACACCTGCTGGTACCCGATCGATCTCCTGGCGCCGCAGGGTCCCCTGGTACTGAAGCGGGAGGTCGCCGGCCACATACAGGAGATCACGGTGCGGGTCGGACCCTACGCCTATCCCGTACAACGGCTGGATGTCGCTCCCGACATGGTCACCCCGCCCCCGGCCCAGGCCGAACGCATCGAGCGCGAGCAGCAGCGTGTCGCTGCGCTGTGGTGGTCACAACGGCCGCGACGGTTCCGTCTTCCCCTGGCACCACCCCTCGACCCGCTGCCGGAGGTGGGCGGCTTCGGTTCTCGGCGCATCTTCAACGGCGAGCCGCGGAGCCCCCACTCCGGCATCGACGTGGCGGCGCCACGCGGCACCACCGTCCACGCCGCAGCCACGGGGACGGTGGTCCTAGCGGACGACCTGTACTTCTCCGGGAACAGCGTCTTCATCGACCACGGCGACCAGCTGATCACCATGTACTTCCACCTCGCGGACATTGTCGTCGCACCCGGCGCCGAGGTGGCCCGAGGTGATCCGGTGGGTACCGTGGGGGCAACGGGCCGCGTCACGGGCCCCCACCTCCACTTCGGGATCAGGTGGCGCGGGGCGCGCGTGGATCCCTCCCTGCTCTTGGAGAATCCGTCCTCGGTGCCCCGGATCCAGGGCCTCTCCCCAAATTGATTGGCGCGCGCCGCCTCGGACCAGCTATGCTGTCCGCGGCGCCACTCGGCCCAACCAATCACAGCGACCTCGGAGGTGCTCATGGACAAGCCACGCTACTACTTCACCGGGGATACAGACAGGGCGGACATCGACTTCGCCCACCTCGGTTTCAGCTACTTCCCCTGTCCGTACCGCTTCGAGGCGGTCTACCAGCACGGCGTGTGGAGGGTGCGCGGCTTGTTGGAGGACTCCACCGTGAGTCTCCCCGAGGGGAGCCAGTGCCTCCACTATGGTCAGGAGCTCTTCGAGGGCATGAAGGTCCACGGCGGCGCCGACGGCAAGGTCTACGCCTTCCGGCCGCGCCTCAACGCCGAGCGGATGAATCAGGGCGCGGCGTACCTGCAGGGTCCGCCCATTCCCGAGGAGCTCTTCATCCGTGGCGTCGAGGAGGTCACCGCCGCCAACCTGCCCTATGTCCCTCCCCACGGCAGCGGCGCCAGCCTGTATCTGCGCCCCATGTACCTCGGCGTGGACGAGAACATCGGCGTCAAGCCCGCACGTCGCTACCTCTTCCGCATCTTCGTGAGCCCGGTGGGTCCCTACTTCAAGAGCGGGTTCGGGCCCGGCCTGGGGCAGGAGTTCATGGTCACCGGCTACGACCGGGCCGCGCCTCACGGAACAGGGCACGTCAAGGCCGGAGGCAACTACGCATGCTCGTTCACGCCCGGCGCCGAGGCCAAGGCCCGGGGCTTCTCGGAGGCCGTGTACCTCGACCCGGCGCAGCACCGCTACATCGACGAAATCGGTGCCGCGAACTTCCTCGCCCTGAAGGGCAAGGCCCTCGTCACTCCGGACTCCAAGACGGTCCTGCCCTCGGTCACCAGACGCTCCCTGCTGGAGATCGCGGAGCGCCTCTTCGACTGGCCCACCCAGGAACGGAAGATTCCCCTCGAGGAGCTCGGTGAGATCGACGCCGCCGCCTGCTGTGGGACGGCTGCGATTCTGAGCTGGATCAGCAAGATCGTGGACGGGGAACGGGCCTGGGAGTTCCCCTTCGACGAGCGCTGGCGCCAGCTCCACGACAAGCTCATCGGCATCCAGACCGCCAGTGAGGAGGATCCCTTCGGCTGGCGGCACGAGATCCCCACGTAGCGGGTGGGGGGAGGAGAGAGCCTAGCCGAAGGGCCACCACCACGGTCGCGTGGGAACCTCCGGAGCATGGTCGCCGGAGCGTGCAGCGTCCAGAGCCTGCCGGCGCTCGCCGGCATCCAGCTCCACCAGCAGGCAGTGGGCATCCTCGACGGCGGCCAGCAGATCGGGGGCCGAGTTGAGGATCACCACGTCCATGTAGTCGCCGTCCGGCAGTGCCCGGGCGACCCGCGCCGACACCCCGTTGAGCGCCGCGCGCACGGATCGAACCGCGTGCCGACGCAACCAGACGAACAGCACCAGCTCCGGATGTGACTGCTGTCCCGGAACGTACACCTCCGGCAGGTACGCGAAAGCCACGTCCTGACAGTCCTGCAGCGCGCCCTGCAGGCTTTCGAGGAGTTCGGGATCCGGGGGTTGCCTGGGTCGTCTGATCTCGAGGGGTGGTCCGGCGTCCATTCACAGATCTTAGCCCGATCCCGCTCCTCGGTCGCCGACCACAGGTGCGGAGGCTGCCACCGCAGACCGCCCGGTCTCACAACGTTGGGCGAACGACCAGCTTTGATAGCATAGGCCCATGACCGAGCTGGCCACGCCCCTTGAGGGCAAGCTGCTCATCGCCATGCCGAACCTGGCGGATCCCAACTTCTGGCACACAGTGGTGCTGGTGGGAGTGCACACCGAGAACGACGGCGCCTTCGGCCTCGTCGTCAACCGCCCGCTGGACATCGACCTCAAGGACATCCTCGAAGAGCTCGGCGCGGAGGTGGAGGGCGGCAGCTTCCCCCAGGTCCTGTCCGGTGGGCCCGTGGAGCCGAGCCACGGGTTCGTGCTCTATGAGAACGCCGACACCGGCGACTGGGATGAGGCGGCCCTCCGGATCGACGGGGACCTGACCGTGTCCGGCAGCACCGAGACCCTCTCCAGGCTCGCTCACGGCCGCATCGGCAGCCGCTACTATCTGCTGCTCGGCTACTCAGGCTGGCATCCCGGTCAGCTCGAGCGCGAGATCGAGGAGAACTCGTGGCTGGTGGCGCCTCTGGACGCCTCGATCCTCTTCGACGTGCCCGTGGACGAACGCTGGGCCGCCGCCCTGCGCTCCATTGGAGTCGATCCCGGCACGCTGGTGGATCTCGGGCCCGGTGATCCGAGCTGAAGAAGCCTCAGGTCCGAAACAACGATCGCCCGGCACCGTGGTGCCGGGCGGATGGTTGAGGTCGGGAGGGACCGTGAAGCGTGGCAGGTAGGACCGATATGAATGGAATAAAGTAGGTAAGCCGATAAAGGTTGGCCCAAGATGGTAGGGTCAAGGTGGACAGCGTTCCGGTTTCCCTCCCAGTAACGTTAGGAGCATTATACGACCTGGCGCCGGTGTTGTCCATACCCTTGTGAAAAATTCCACTATGATTCGCCGGCAGCCCGCGAGACGCCGTCGCCAGGCCCGCCTTCTCTGTCAATCCGCGCTTCCCGGCTGCAGGTCCACCTCGACCTCGGCGGCCTCTCCGGACCGCGCCTCGAACTCCACCCGACGGCTCTCGAATCCGGGCGCCGACACCTCGAGCAGGTGGTCACCCGAGGAAATCGCCAAGGGGGCGGCCAGGCGGCTGAGCTCCCCACCGGTCGCCAGAAACTCGCCGTCAAGGAAGACCTCCGCAGTCGCGGGCGTGATGACCAACCGCACGGAGGCGAGCTGCCGCACCTGCCGCGGAGTTTCACCGCCCTGCGCGGAGAGGTCAGGCCGCAGGCTTCGATCCGGGCCCGCAGGAACGGCCGGCGCACGTCCCGCGGACGCTTTCTCGGGTCCGTACACCCGGCGCAGGGTCCCCTTCTCCGCCGTCCCGCGCTCGGGTCGCTCCTTGCTGGTGCCCTTGATCCGCTGCATCCGCTGCCGGATGTCGAAGCGGCACCTCGGACGCGCGGCGATCCGGAATGCCACCGTCTCGTACCCCCCCAGGCGCGCTTCGAGAAGGTAGTCCCCGGGCTCCAGGTAGAGAAACCCGTTGCTGCCGTTGAAGGCACGGGCTGGACCGATGTCCCGTCCGTCCAGCAGGAGGTGCACGTCCTTGGGCCTGAGGTCCGTCATCACGACCGCCACTCGCGGGGGGCTTGGCTCGGTATCCGGATCCCGCCAGGGGGGCAGGGCGGCCCCGACGGGGATGCACACCGCATCGACCGCCGGCACGTCGCCGGCGACTCCCCGCCCACCCTCAGCCGCAGGCATCGGCTCACCGGTCGAGACGGGCCGCCCCGTCGCTTCGGGGGCCCCTCCCGACCCAGCCAGGGCAGGAGCGTAGGTCCCTGGAGGGATGCAGGGTTCCCGGGGCTCCGAGCCGGTTCCCGTTGCGGCGGGCATCACTGCCCACGAGATCGCCGCGGCCCAGATGAGCGCTTGCAGTCGTCCCATGGCGCACCTCCCGTCACCGCCCGTGCAAGCCCCTTGCCAGTCCCTCCAGATAGCAGAGATCCACGAAGCGCTGGTAGAGGCGATGGGGAAGCGTCGTCGAAATCGCCTCCGCAGCAGCGATGGTGGCGCCGAGAAGCACCGCCTGCACACGCCCGGCGGTCGCCGAGAGTCGGGGGCGGTTCACGCCCAAGAAGTCCGCCAGCTCAGGATGCTTCTCGACGAAGATGGCCGCCGATCTCCCGGACGTCCTCTGCCGGAGACAGAATGTCCGCACATCGACACGATGATGATGGATGGTGCGCGCCCGGGGCTGGTAGTGCATGCGCAGGCCGTGAGCCACCGCCCGGTACGCGAACTCGATGTCCTCCCAGGCCGCGGCCGGGAAGTCCTCGCGGAACCCGCCCTCCTCCTGGAGGACCTTCCGCGGCAGGGAGATGTTGGAGGTGTAGAAGAAGTTGAAACCCACCGCCAGCGGCCGATCGATGAGAGCGTAGCCGAACTGGGGCCCGTACTCATTGAGGAAGCGGAGGAAGGGACTGTCGTAGGCCCGAGGGAAGGTCGTGTATCCGACCACCGCCAGGGGCTCCTGGTCGGCGAACACACGATGGTGCTCCAGGTGTTCCATCAACAGTCCGGGCGCGGGGACAGTGTCGTCCCCGAGGAACAGGATCACCTCATGGCGAGCCTCTTCGCATCCCCGGTTCCGGGCCCGCGCCGGTCCAGAGTTCGGCTGGCTCAGAAGACGCAGGGGCAGGCGGCCCGACCATCCCTGCAACCGCTCCCTGGTCCCGTCGCTCGACCCATCGTCCACGACGAGGACCTCGACCTTCGTGTCGGGAGCCAGCCACTGCCCGTCGAGCGCCTCGAGAACAGTCACCAGGTCGTCGCACCTGTTCCAGGTCGGGATCACGATGCTGGCCGAAGGGAGCGGGGTCACGGCGTCGATTCCCGAGTGGACGGCCCCGCGCTGTCAGCGGTGCGAGCCAGGAGCATCCGTCACGATCCGCGGGATGTGGGGCGCCAGTCGAGCCAACACCTCGTAGTTGATGGTCCCACTCAACTCGGCCAGCTCCTCGGCGGTCACCTCCGCGCCGGCCTGGCGGCCGATCAGCACCACCTCGTCGCCGACGCCGACCCCGGAAACATCCGTGACGTCGGCCATGATGATGTTCATGCACACTCGCCCCACCACCGGGACCCGCCTCCCGTCCACCAACACCCGGGCACGATTCCCGAGGCTCCTCGTGAAGCCGTCGGCGTACCCCACTGGGAGGACGGCCAGGCGGGTCGGCCGCAAGGCGGTCCAGGTCCGGCCGTACCCCACCGTCTCCCCCTTGGCCACCTCCTGGATCTGGCCGATGACCGTCCGCCACTCCAAGACCGGCTCCAACTTCACTCCGTTGCGGCCGTGGTCCCGAATCCAGGTGAGCTGCGTCTCCCGCGACGGCCAGTGTCCGTACATGGAAATGCCGACGCGCGCTAGGGTGAAATCGGTCTCCCTGAACAGCAGCGTCGCCGCCGAGCACGCGGCGTGGATGTACGGCGGCTCCGTGGCGAGGGCGGCACGACCCACTTCGATCGCCCGCTGAAATTCACTCAGCTGACGCCGCGCAAAATCATGCTCGAGGGTGTCCTCAATGTTGGCGAAATGCGTGGCTAGACCAACGACCTGGAGACCTTGCCGCGCCGCCAGCCGACAGGCCGCTTCGAGCCGATCGACGGCGAACCCCTGTCGCTTGGTGCCGGTGTCGACCTTGAGATGCACCGGCAGGGCAATGCCGGCCCGCCGCCGATGCTCCCCCACCCACGTGAGCACCTCTTCGGTCGACACCACGATGTGCACGTCCGGGTCCAGACCGTCAAGCTCCTCAGGCGGGCAGTAACCCATGACCAGGATCGGACAATGCACTCCGAGTCGACGGATCTCACGGGCCTCCCAGGGGGCGTGCACCGCAAGCCAGTCGGCGTGCCTGGACGCGATTGGTGCGATCTCCTTCAGGCCGTGTCCATAGGCGTTCGCCTTCACCACCGCGGCGATCTGGGCCCGATCGCCGAGAAGATCGCGGAACAACCCGAGGTTGCCCTCGAGCGCCCTCGCGCTCAGGTTGATCCACTGGCCATGGTCTGGAGATCGCGGCGTCACGGCCCGCAGTGTATCGCTTCGGAGAACGGTCCGCCATCCCGGCGCAGGCGGTACATCCGAGAGGGTTACTCGTGGCTTTGATCGGTTCCAGGACTTCATTTCGTCGGCAGGTGTCAGCTCGAACGACACCACAATTCACCGCCACTTCCACCTGGGCGCCCGGATCCCGGGCGGTCGGTCGGGCCGAACTTCCATCCCAGTCCAACACCCATTCTTCGAGTCACTCTGAGAGTATCTGATCCTCCCGATCCGCAAACTCGTGCGGACATCCCACAGCAAGTTGGCTTGACTCTCGTTGGGAAACTGTCTATCGTCTATCTAAAGTCTTTGGAGGTGAGTGATGCCTTTTGAGCGATTTGTTCCTCCCCGAGCTCCTGGTGCACGACCGAGAGTCACCATTCGACCCAGCGGGCTGATCTCGTTCGACGCCACCGCGGTCGAGCTGTTCGGGCTCGACAAGGCCACGTATGCCATTCTCTACTTCGACAAGACGCGCAAGATCATCGGCATCCAACCAACCAACAATCAGAAGGAAACCGGCTCGTTCAGAATGTCGAGACGGCGCCGTTCCATCAGCCTGAAAGCACCCCAGTTCTTCGAGCAATACGGGCTGGAAATCGACGAGCCCCAACGCTTCGATGTCATCGAAGACAAGACGAGCAAAATGCTGACCGTTCCGGTAAAGGACGTGCAAAGGCGCCGTGGGCGGCGGCCCAAGAAGACCGCCTGATCCCTCGCGGTCGACGCGGTGGCGCGCTCCCTGACGTCCACCGAACGGCTCAGTCAAACCGACCGGGCCACGACGCCGGGACCCCGAACAGATCGCGAAAGTTGTCCGTCGTCCGCGCCGCGATGACGGCGGGATCAGCTCGCCAGACCTCGGCCAACATCTTTCCAACCTGGACCACGAATGCAGGCTCATTCCGCCGTCCGCGGTGGGGGACCGGCGCCAGGAAGGGGCTATCCGTCTCCACGACGACGTGGGACGCATCCAACGCCGCCGCCATGTCACGGATGTTGTCGGCGTTTGCGAACGTGATCATGCCTGACACTCCCACCAGCAGGCCCATGGCGACCACTTCACGTGCTTGCGCCGCCCCTTCCGTGAATGAATGGCACACTCCGCGGAGCTGCCCGGCCCGTTCGCCGAGAAGCTCCTCTAGGTCGCTCCACGACTCCCGGTTGTGGATCACCACCGGCCGCCCGCTCTCCAGGGCCAGGTCGAGCTGCCACGCCAGAGCCGAGAGCTGATCTTCACGCGGGGAGCTCATGTAGTGGTAATCGAGCCCGATCTCCCCCACCGCCACCACCCCGCGCGCCTCGAGCGCGGCCTCGACGCGCCGTTTCAGGGTCGCATCCAGGGAGGTCGCCTCGTGGGGATGGACGCCGACGGCCACCACGATCTGCTCGGGGAAGCGTTCGTGCAGGGTGAGCGCCGCGTCCAGATCGTCGGCGCCTGTGGTGGGCACCAGCACGCCGCCGACGCTCCGGTCGGCGGCCCGCACCAGCACGTCGCCCACCTCGTCGGAGTCGAACATCGTGAGGTGGGCGTGGGAGTCGACCCAGGAGCTTGATGCAGCCATCGGCGACCTCATGCCCGGGAGTCTACCCCATGACCACGAGGAAGCTGGCGCCGGTGACGGCGGCGGTCTCAGCCCGCAGGACGTGCGGCCCCAGCCACACCCGCGGCCAGCGTTCGGGGTCGAGAAGTCGCCGCTCGTCGGTGGTCAGGCCCCCCTCCGGGCCGACCACCAGCAAACGAGGGTGGTCAGGAGGCAGCGACAGGGGGGGCAGACCCGCCGGATCCGCCACCAGGCCACCGCCTCCTGAGCTCTGTTCCACCAGCTCCGGAAGCGTGACCGGGTCGGTCACGATCATGCTCCACGGTCGGTGACACTGCTTGATTGCCTGGCGCGCCGCCTCCCGCCAGTGGGCGAGGCGCCGTTCGACGGCAGCGCGGGGGAGCTGGCTGCGCGCGGCCAGGAGGGGCAGCAGACGCCGGACTCCCACCTCCGCGGTCTTCTGCACCGCCCAGTCCATGGTGCGTCCGTGAAGCACGCCCAGGGCCACGTCCACGCCGGACCGCGCAGGTGGCGACTCGGTTTCCACGGACTCCACCTCCGCCGTGCAACGACTTCGGCCGGAGAACCGAAGGACGGCCGCAGCCGTCGTCCCCTCGCCGTCGGCGAGCACGATCCGCATCCCGGAGCGCAGGCGCAGGACGGCCGTGGCGTGCTTCGCCTCGACGTTGTCCAGCTCCACCATCGCGCCCGACCGCAGAGATCCCGGTGCTGCCAGCAGCCAGGGCTCAGCCACGCTGGACCTCCAACGCCGCCCACTCTCCCAGGGACATCTCGCGACCAACGAGGAGACCACTGGCGGCCAGAGCATCGCTCATCGCACCCACTTCCGTTTCCAGCATGCCGGCGAGGATCGCGCGTCCCGCCGGCTTCAGCCGGCGCTGGATCTCTGGCAGCAACGGGACCAAGACGCCGGTGAGGATGTTGCAGACAACGACGTCGAACGCCCCCTCAACCACCGCAGCCGCGGTCCCGACCACCAGTGCCACGCGGCTGCTCCACTCTTGCCGGTCGCGCGTCCTCCTCGCGACCCACACCGCCTGTGGATCGATGTCCACGGCCACCACCCAGCGAGCGCCGAGCACGTCGGCGGCCAGGGCGAGGATGCCGCTGCCCGATCCCAGGTCCAGGACCGTCGCGCCCTCCACCGGCAGGTCCTCGAGGGCGGTCAGAATGAGCTGCGTCGACTCGTGGGACCCGCTCCCGAAGGCGGTCGAAGGCTCGATGCGCAGGCGGACCCGGCCGTCCGGCGCGCCCGCCGCGTCGTCGTGGCGGGGATCGATCCACCACCTGCTGCCCACGGCGAAAGGCCGTGCCGACCGCCGGTACTGCTCCAGCCAGTCACGGTCTGCCACCATCTGCCTGGACATCTCCCTGCCGCCGATCCGCCGCAATGCCTCCTCGAGCATCGCCTCGGCATCCGAGGCCGACGGATCGAGGTAGATCACGGCGCGCAGGACGCCGGGCTCTTCGGGTTGCAGCCACGCTCCCAGGCTGGAGGACTCGACCAGCACTGCGGCCAGCTCGTCGTCACTGCTCTCGGGGATGAGACAGCTCAGACAGATGAAGCTGTTCATGAGCGCCCCCGTCGTCGCAGCGTCTCCGTCGAACCTACTCGTCGCCGCCGAGCGCACGTTTCAGGCGGTCGAACAGCCCGCCCGAGGAGTCGTCATGGAGCTCGTCACCCAGGGCGGCCGCGTCGCGAATGAGCTGCCGCTGCTCGTTGCTGAGGCGCTTGGGCACGACCACGTTCAGGTGGACGTGCAGATCCCCGCGGCGATGAGAGTCGAGCTGCGGCATCCCGGCGCCACGGACGCGGACCACAGCGCCCGGTTGCACGCCCGCATCGATGCGTACGGTCTTCGACTCCCCGAGTATGGTCTCCACCTCGACCTCGGTCCCCAGGATCGCCCGGAACACCGAGATCGGAAGCTCCATGTGCAGCTCCGGCCCCTGGCGTTGGAAGAGGGGGTGCGGTTCGACGGCGAGCACCACGTAGAGATCGCCGGCGTGCCCACCGGCCAGACCTCCCTCTCCCTCCCCGGCGAGGCGCAAGCGCATCCCGGTGTCGACGCCCGCCGGCACGGTCACCCGCAGGCTGGCCTCCACCTCTGTCCGACCCGCGCCATGGCAGCTCGTGCAGGGAGTGCGGTTGATCCGACCCGAGCCGGAGCAGCTCGGACACGTCTGGGAGACGGAAAGGAACCCGCGGCGGAACATCACCTGGCCCGCCCCGCCGCAGGTGCTGCAGGTCTCGGGCGAGGTGCCGGGCTCGGAGCCCGTTCCGCCGCAGCGCTCACAGCCCTCCAGACGGGGGATCTTGATGGTACGCTCCACCCCCCGTGCCGCCTCCTGAAGGGTCAGGCGCAGGGTGTACTGCAGGTCGCGACCGCGGCGGGCGCCGCCCGGAGAGCGCCGTCGCCCGAACACGTCGCCGAAGCTGAAGCCGAAGAGGTCGCCGAGGATGTCGGCGAAGTCCCCGAAGGCGCTGGGGTCGAAGCCCGAGAAACCCTCGCCGGCAAGCCCCTGGTGACCGAAGCGGTCGTAGCGCGCCCGCTTCTCCCCGTCGGAGAGCACGGCATACGCTTCCGACGCCTCCTTGAACTTCTCCTCCGCGTCCGGGTCGTCGGGGTTGCGGTCCGGATGGAACTGCACCGCGAGCCGCCGGTAGGAGCGCTTGATTTCGTCGGTCGAGGCCTCCCGGCTGACACCGAGCACCTCGTAGTAGTCTCGTTTGGTTCCTGTCGTCATGGATGTCTATTACTCGTTCTCTGGACCGTTGTCGGATTCGAGCTTCATCCCGAACTCTCTGCCCAGGGCCGCCATGGGGTTCACCATGACCACCTCGGTGAGGATCGCCGCAACCTCCTGGACCGCGACGATCGCTTCCTCCAGGACAGAACGTTCCTCACTGGTGAGGGCCTTCCGCGCTCGATTCAACGTGGCGCGGACCCGTTCGCGCTCTTCCGCCTCGAGATTGCTCCCGAACTCGCGGACCACCCTCTCGTTGGTGTAGAGCAGGCCTTCCAGGCGATTCTGGAGCTGCCGCGTTCCCCGTCGCTTCTCGTCATCCTGACGGTACTTGTCCGCCTCCGCGATGAGGGTGTCGATCTCGGTCTTGGACAGACCTCCCGCCGGTTGGACCTCGATGCTCTGCTCCTTGCCGGTGGCCAGGTCGCGGGCACCGGCATGCACGATGCCGTTGGAATCGATGGAGAACGTGACCTCGATCTGGGGCACGCCACGGGGAGCGGGTGGGATCCCCACCAGGTCGAAACGTCCCAGGGAGCGGTTCTCGCTCGCGATCGCCCGTTCCCCCTGGAGCACGTGCACCTCCACCGACGTCTGGTTGTCGGCCACCGTGGTGAAGATCATGGACTTCTTGGTGGGGATGGTGGCGTTGCGCTCGATGATCTTGGTGAACAGGCCGCCATGGCTCTCGATGCCCAGGGACAGGGGCGTCACGTCCAGCAGGATCAGGTCCTTCACCTCGCCCTGAAGGATGGCGCCCTGGAGGGCGGCACCGATGCCAACCACCTCGTCGGGATTGATGTCCTGGCACGCCTCACGGCCGAAGAACTCGGCCACCGTCCGGACCACCAGCGGCATGCGGGTCTGTCCGCCGACCAAAATGATCTGGTCGATGTCGGCGGGCTGCAGGCGGGCGGCCTCGAGGGCGTTCTGGCAGGGCTCCAGCGTGCGCTCCACGAGGTCGCGCACCAGATCCTCGACCTGGCTCTGGGTGAGCTGCACCTGCAGGTGCTTGGGACCGGTGTGATCGGCGGCGATGAAGGGCAGTGAGACCTCCGTCGCCTGGCTGGTGGAGAGCTCGCACTTGGCCGCCTCCGCGGCCTCCTTGATGCGCTGGATCGCCATCACGTCGTCGGAGAGATCGAGCCCCGTCTCGGCCTTGAACTGCTCCAGCAGGAACGACATGATCCTGCCGTCGAAGTCCTCGCCACCGAGGAAGGTGTCACCGGCGGTGGACTTGACCTCGTAGATGCCGTCGCCGATCTCCAGCACGGAGATGTCGAAGGTGCCGCCCCCAAGGTCGTAGACGGCGATCACCTCGTGCTTGTCCTGGCCGAAGCCGTAGGCGAGCGAGGCGGCGGTGGGCTCGTTGATGATGCGCACCACCTCCAGCCCGGCGATGGTGCCCGCGTCCTTGGTGGCCTGACGCTGGCTGTCGTCGAAGTACGCCGGCACCGTGATGATGGCCTGGGTGATCTCCTCCCCCAGGAACTCCTCGGAGAACTCCTTGATCTCGCGCAGCACCAGGGCCGAAATTTCCGGCGGCGAGTACGTGCGTCCCTGGAACTCCACGTGGGCGTCGCCGTTCTCCGCCTCCACGATGTCATAGGGAACGAGGGTCCGCGCCCAGCGCACCTCCTCGCAGTCGAATCGCCTGCCGATCAGGCGCTTGACCGCATAGGCCGTGTTCTGGGGGTTGGTCATGGCCTGGCGGCGTGCGATCTGGCCCACGAGGCGCTCACCGCTGGCGGTGAAAGCCACCACCGATGGCGTCGTGCGGGCACCCTCCCGGTTGGGGATCACCACCGGCTTGGTCACATCCACGACCGCCGCGCAGGAGTTCGTGGTGCCAAGGTCGACACCGATGATCTTGGTCACGAGCGGGTTCCTCCCTCGTCATCGGTCTCGATGGGTTGGCTGGGAGCGGCCGGCGCCCGTTCCACCGCCACGGTGACCATGGCGGGCCGCAGCAGCCGTCCGGAGTAGGTGTAGCCCTTGACCAGCACCGCGACCACGGTACCCGGCGGCTGGTCGCTGTCCTCGACGCGCTGGACCGCCTCGTGAGACTCCGGATCGAACGGCTCTCCGACGGGGTCGACGACCTCGACCCCTTCCCGTTGCAGCACGTCCCAGAGCTGACGGGCGATCATCGTGATCCCCTCACCCACCGAATGCTGTTCGCCGTTGCCGAGGTGCTGCAGCGCCCGTTCGAAGTTGTCGACCACGGGCAGGAGCTCGCGGATGACACCTTCCGCTGCCGTCTTCCGGAGCTCCTCCCGCTCGCGGATGGTGCGTTTGCGGAAGTTGTCAAACTCCGCAAGCTTGCGGAGATACATCTCGTGGAGCTCCCCATGCTCCTTCTTGAGGCGCTCGATCTCCTGCAGCAACGCTTGGTTGCCGGCGGCTTCCTGACCCGCCGCGACCTGCGCATCGACCACTTCGTCCAGCTCATCTGGCTCCTCATCGTCGTCGATGAACTCGATCTCGTACTCCTCCTCCTCCCCCATGTCGGGGAGGCTGTCCGATCCTTCCGGCGCCTTCGCCGTCAGATCGTATCGGCGGCGATCGTCATGCATGCCTCACTCCCGGTTCTTCCAGCATTCGTGTCAGGGTGTCTCCCACGTACTCCATGAGCGGGACGATTCGACCGTAGTCCATGCGCCGCGGGCCCACGACACCCAGGGCGCCGGCCCGGCGGCCACCTCGATAGAACAGCGTCACCACCATGCCCAGATTCCCCGAGGCGGTGACCTGAGACTCCCGTCCGATGATCACCTGGGTGCGGCCTTTCTCCAGAGCTCGCCGCCACTCCCGCGCGATCCCGCGTCGGTCCTGGAGGGTGGCCAGGAGGGAGCGGATCCGGCCGGCTTCCGCGAAGTCGCTCCCGTCGAGAAGGTTGTCGGTGCCAGCCACCCACACCTCCACGTCACCGCCGTCCTCCTCGAAGAGCTGCTGGGCCACGGTCAGGGCGCGCTCGAGCAGTGGATCCATCTCATCCCGGTCGCCCCCCAGCCGCTCCCACTCCGAGACCTGGCGACGGATGCCGTCCACGCTCATGCCGGAGAAGGTGCTGGACAGGAAGTTCCCTTCCTCCTGAAGCTCCTCCAGGGTCGGCTCCTGGACCTTGATCACGACCTTCTTCTCGACGCTCCCGTCGGCGCTCACCACCACGCCCAGCACCCGTTGCCCACCCAGGGGAACCAGGGAGACCGCATCCACCACCGGCCCGTCGTCGATGGGACGCACCGTGATCCCGGCCTCGTGCGTGACGTCGGCCACCACCCGTGCCAGCCACTCGATGTCCTCCACCAGCTCGCGCCGCATCGCCGTGATCTTCTCCAGGAGCAGGTTCTTGGTGACTCCCGGCAGGCGGCGACCCGGCCCCATGGAGTCCACATAGGTGCGAAAGCCGCGATCAGTGGGGACGCAACCGGCGGACGAATGCAGACGGTCCAGAAAGCCGCGATCCTCCAGCTTCGCCATCACGTTGCGGATGGTGGCTGGAGACAGACCGAGACCGCAGACGCGGGCGACCTCGCGCGAGGCCACCGGCTCTCCCGTGCCGACATACCCCTCGACGATGCCGCACAGGACAGCGAGCTCTCTCTTGGTCAACTCCATGCAATCACTCCCCACGACCCGACGATCAACGCTCACCTGTTGCACGGACACGTCCGACGGGGCGCGGTCAACCAACCGGACTCATTGTAACATCGGTGCACGCACGGCGCGGATCTTGCATGCTCCGCGGCGCTCAACCGCCGCCGTTCCTCGGCGAGCCCCCCGTCGGCGCCGCTGACCGCTTCCGCTGCAAGCACTTAGTCTCATTGACCCCTGTTTAGCGTTGTGTTAGCTTGAAGAGGTCGGCCGAGGTCATTCACGGAATGGTTTTCTTCAACTGGGCAACTATGCAAATGGCAGCCAAGATCGTGTACTACGGTCCTGGTCTGTGCGGAAAGACGTCGAATCTGAGCTGCATCTACGCAAAGACCTCGCCCAACTCCCGTGGTGAGATGGTTTCCCTCGAGACCGAGTCGGACCGGACGCTCTTCTTCGACCTGCTCCCCATTGAGGTCGGGACCATCGGCGGCTTCAAGACCCGCCTCCAGCTCTACACGGTTCCGGGTCAGGTCTTCTACAACACGACTCGCAAGCTGGTACTCAAGGGCGTTGACGGCGTCGTCTTCGTCGCCGATTCCCAGCGGCCCATGCGGGAAGCCAACATCGAGAGCTTGACCAGCTTGCGCAGCAACATCGAGGAGCTCGGCGTCGACTTCAGCGACCTCCCGCTGGTCCTCCAGTACAACAAGAGAGACCTCAAGAACACCCTCTCCCTGGAAGAGCTGAACGCCGACCTCAACCATGACCTCGCGTTCTCCTTCTTCGAGTCGGAGGCGATCAACGGCGTCGGAGTGTTCGAAACCCTGAAGGAGATCACCAAGCTCACGCTCAAGAAGCTGCGTCGGCGGATGGTCGCGCCCCATGGGGCCCCCGCGGGACCGCGCCAGCCGTCTTCACAGGTGCGCGTGGGCACGCCCTCTCCACCGCGACCTGCCGCCGTCTCGGCCGCTGCCCTGATCCGCGCCGCGGAGGAGGGCGTCGAGGCGAACCCGGGGGCACCGGCGGCCGCCGAGGTCGCGCGCTCCACCCCGCCTCCGACCGCTCCGCACTCTTCGACGCCATCCCCGCCCGCCCCTGGGGACCCCTTCCAGGCGCCGGAAGCCGAAGCGGCGGCGCCTGAACAGGCACCGGACGACGGCATCGTGCGGCCGCCCGACGACGCAGAGGTCCACGGCGGAGAACCATTTGCCATGGACCCCGATCAATCCGAAGCCATGCAGTCGACGGATGACGAGCCCTCGGCCGCACCCTCGTTCTCGGCCCCGGTCGACGAGGAGTCCGATGTCAAGATCGAGTTCGATCAGACCGGTGCGTCCGCCGACGAGGCGTCGCCGCCGGAGATGAAACGGGTCCAGGTCTCCAATCAGATGGACATCCTGGCCGAGCTGGAAGGGCTGCGGAAGCAGGCGACCATGGACAGCTTCGAGCGGCACTACCAGGGGAGCGGGTCCGACCTCGACATCGACGCCCTCCTGGCCGGGTCCGAGAGCACCCGGGAGCTGCGGCGTCGGGTGGAGCAGGCGCTGAACTCGGACATCTTCCGGAACATGGGCGCCCTGCAGCTCGCGGTTCGCATCCAGGACGTGAACGGCGAGACGATCCACACCCTGGAGCCGGTCTCCCTGGCTGTGAACAAGGCCGGGAAGCTGCAGAAGCTCTCGCTGCGGTTCACCCTGGACCTGGAGAACCACCAGTGACCTTCAGCGACCTGCGGTCCGCCGGACGGGCCCTCCTCATCCTGATCGCCGCCTCCGCCCTCGGTGCGTGCGGCAGCACCAAGCCTGTCACCCATTCCTCGGTCCCCACCCCGCAACCGGTTGCGAAGGTGTCACCGAGTGAGACGCACCGCCACTGGGAGGCCGACACTCGGCGTCTGGCCGATCGGCTCCTCGAGGAGGCCGACCTCCTCGCCGCCGCAGGGCACAGCAACGAGGCCATGGACCGTCTCGACGACGCCCTGTGCGAGGTCCTGACGCCGCCCGAGGGCTATCGCACCACCCCGTCCTATCTCGAGTACATCAGCCTCCTGCTGGACCAGGCCGACGCGGTCGAGGCCAAGCTCGAGCTCGAGCCCGCGAACGAGGACGACGGGGAGCTCGTGGAGCCGCCTCCGGTCGACGTGGAGGAGCAGCCGCAGGTCGCAGAGGTCGAGCACGAGCGAGGGCTCTTGCCGACGAGCGACCTGCCGCTGGAGCTCAACCCCACGGTGCGCGGCTTCCTGGACACCCTGACCTCGCCTGGTGAGTATCGATCGCGCATCGCCACCGGCCTCGAAAGGGCCGGATTGTACCTCCCGATGATCCGGGCCCGCCTGAGCACCGCCGGCATGCCAGAGGACCTGGCCTACCTCCCCCTCATCGAGTCCGCGTTCTCCATCAAGGCCTACTCGAGGGCCCACGCCCACGGGATGTGGCAGTTCATCGCGCCCACGGCTCGACTCTACGGCCTCGACGTGGGCTCATTGGTGGACGAGCGTCGCGATCCCATTCGCTCCACCGAAGCCGCCGTCGCCTACCTCGCGGATCTGTACGGTGAGTTCTCCAACTGGGAGCTCGCCCTGGCCGCGTACAACTCGGGTGCGGGCAACGTCCGGCGGGCGATCCGGCGCGCCCACAGCACCGACTTCTGGGCTCTCCGGCGGTACCTCCCCCGTGAGACCCGCAACTATGTGCCCGCGTTCATCGCGTCGGTGATCATCGCCAAACAGCCCGAACGCTTCGGCTTCCCGGTGCCCGACGAACAGGACTGGTTGTTCGAAGAGGTCACCGTGCCCGATGCCCTGGACCTGCAGTTCTTGGCGTCCAAGGCCGACCTGCCCCTGACGGTCTTGCGCGATCTGAACCCGGCGTTGCGCCGCGACCTCACCCCCGCCAACCACAAGACCACGTTGCGCCTACCGCCGGGCACCTCCGACCGGGTGCACGCGGTCCTGGCCTCCGTGCCCCGCTCCGAATGGGCCCCCCGTCTGCTGCACACGGTGCACCGCGGAGACTCCCTGTACACCATCGCGCGACGCTACGGGTCGAGCGTCAGCGCGATCCGGCAGGCGAACAACCTCCGGGGCAGCCTCATCCGGCCGGGCCAGACCTTGCTCGTGCCTCGCTTCGGTGGAGCAGCGTATTCGCCCGCCCCCAGCGCACGGACCACCATGGGCGGCGCCTACGTGGTCAAGCGTCGCGACACACTGTGGGACATCGCTCGGTCCTTCTCCCTCACGGTGGACGCGCTCTGCGCCGCGAACGGCCTCTCCCGGTGGGACACCATCCATCCCGGCCAGCGGCTCGTGGTCCCGGGCGCCACCGCCACGGCCGTGGCTTCCAAAGAGGCCGTCACCGAGGCCAGCGACCAGGAGTACCGAGTGCGCAAGGGAGACACCCTGTACGACATCGCCCGCAAGTTCGGGACCTCGGTGCACGCCCTGAGGCAGGCCAACGGGCTCCGCAGCTCCCGGATCTACCCCGGGGACGTGCTCCACATCCCACGGTCGCGCGCCACGAGCTGACCGGCGCCCTGCGCTCGGACCCCGAGAGCCCGCGACGGCCGCTGCGCCGTAAAGCGGCGCAGCGGCGGGCACCCCGTGGGAGACTTCGGACTAGGACAGCGTGGCGCCCGTGCGATCGCGGCGGACCGCGGATGTCACCGCCCCGTTCTCGTCCCGTTCATAGGTGATCTCGACCGCACCGTCGGGCAGCGGGTGGAGATAGAGGGCGCGCCGGACGAGGCCCGCATCGTCGAGCTCGTACACCTCCTCCAACACCTCGCCCCTCAGCACCTCGACGCGCCGCGGTTTCCCATCCTCGAGCAGCAGCAGCGAATGACGCTGCGGGCCCTCGTCCACGGCATCGGTGGCCGGCGCCGGCGACGCCGGATCGAAGGCGGTCACGGGCTCGGAGGTCCACCCCGGCGCGAGTGCGGTCTGAGTCATCGCCACGTCGGGGAAGAGGAGCACTGCGACCTCCAGCTCGCGATCGCCTCGCCGCACCTCGAAGCCGAGCCGCTGGCCCCACTGGATGTCGGCCAACATGAGGCGCAGGCCCGCCGCGTTGGCGGGGGACACACCGTTCATGTCCAGGATCTCGTCGCCGTGCTCGAAGCCCGCCCCTGAGGCCGGGGTGTCGGGCCACACCATGGTCACCGTCGGCGCGGCCTCCGCCTCCTTCTCGACGCTGAGCCCGAGGCGGGGAAACGCCTCGATGCCGCCACGGTTGGGGAACGCGGCCACGTAGTCCGCCAGCGAGCGAACGAACTGTGCCGGTGGGGGACCGGTCATCATCGACCCGTGCCCCACCGGGTGGCCCTCGCTGTCGTCCTCGCTCTCGGGAGGAGGGGCGATGACCGGGGAAAGGGTCACGACCTCCATGTCGGGCCGTTGTCGAGCCGCCAGCTCGTCGTGGATCCGGCGGGCGATGCCGAGCCCGTAGGCCACGTGCCCGTTGCCCACCACAACCACCATCGTCCGGTCAGGACCCAGGTCGGCGAGGATGGACCGCGCCATCACCACGTCCCACAGGCACTGGGCGGCGTACATGTTGTCGAACCAGCCGGGCGGCATCTGCGCCACGGTGTCCCCGAAGTAGCGGGCGATGAGGTAGCGGTGCTCGGGCGAGCCGGTCGTGGTCACCTCGCCGACCTCGCGGCGCTGCTCCTCGTCGAGCCCGTCCAGACCACTTCGGTTCACCGCGCTCGGGATGCTCCGCGGCACGTTGAGGCCGACCACCGGAATGCCGTGGGCTCGGGCTGCGTCCATGATGGGGCGGTAGTAGTCGAAGCGGTAGTTCCCCCGCTCGTACCAGTGCACCGCCTCCAGGAGCTGCTGCTCGTCGATCTCCCCGCTCCCCCACCTGCGCAGCGCCTGAGCATCGGAGCGCTGGAAGAACTCCATGCCCAGGATCAGGTTTCGGCCGCGGGCGACGAGCGCTTCCAGCACACGGGCCTGGAACAGCTTCTGGTCCAGATCGGTGTGGTCCTCTCCCAGCAGCACCACGCGCGCCTTCCCGATACGCTCCGCGAGGGATGTGGCGTCGAGCTCGTCCGCCTCGCGGCAGTCGTACACGACGCCCGCCGGGGCCGAGGCCAGGAGCAACGACCGGTCGGAGGGGCCGATTGGGAGCAGGTCCAGCTCCCCGGCACCGGCCACTGTCGCGACACCCAGAACCCCCATGATCACCAGCCTCAACCCACCTGCCGTCATGCTCTCCTCCTGTCTGTACCCACGGCCACCGCCGTGGCATTCCGGAGGCTCGATTGTACCTGGAGCCGACAGCGTTGGGTCACCGCGCTCCGGCGCCCGCCACCGACATTCGGCGACTCGCCGGCGACTGGTACAATATCGCTCCCGCCTCGGCGGGACGCGCAACCATGGCTGAGCATCCCCTCGTCGATGACCGCTTTCGCGATGCGATCCAGGCCGACGACCTGGATCGGGTCGAAGAGCTCTGGCTGGATGCGCTGTCCGCCACCCCCTTGCCCCTCGCCGAGCTGCTCGAGGTCCGCCGCCTCCTCTGGAGTGCCGGCCACAAGGACCTGGCTCGGACCCTGCTCGAGCTCCTGGCCGAAGCGGGGCAGCAGCACGAAAACTGGGGAGTGGCGGTGCGCGCCCTCAGCGAGCTGGTCCGCCTCGGTGACAACGGGGATCATGCGCTCCTGGATCGACTGGAGGCCGCGTTTGCCACCACCCGGAGCGACAGCCCTTCCCTGGAGGCGGTCCGCCGGCGCTTCGTCCTGGCCTCGTCCAGACGTCCCCTGGACACCCTCGACACGATGACCACGCTCCTCGACCACGACGTGGGCACGGTCGTGGAGGTCATCGGCAAGGGGGTCGGTCGGGTCGTCGACCTGAACCTGGAGCTGGAGACGGTGAAGGTGGATCTCGGTGGGAGCCGTCCCATCTCGGTCCCCTTCGGCGCCGTCCCCCGCTTCCTGCGGCGCCTGCCCGCCGATGACTTCCGCCGCCGCGCCCTCGAGGAGCCCGAGGCCACCGCGCGCTTCGTGCAGGGCGAGCCCGGGCCCGCCCTGGTGAGGCTCCTGGAGAGCCTCGACGGGCCGTCCGACGTGGCCACCATCAGGAGCGCGCTCTCCGACGTGCTGCCGGCCGACCGCTGGAACGCCTGGTGGGGAAAGGCCCGGGCCCATCCACGGATCGTCACCTCGGGCTCCGGCTCCAGGCTCAGCTACGCCGTGGCCCAGAACGCGGAGACCGCCACGGAGGAGCTCCTGGAGGAGCTCGAGACCATCGACCCTCGCCGACGCCTGGTGACCGCCCGGCGGGTCGCCGGTCGCGGCCAGGAGGCAACGTCCCACGCGGCATCGGTCCTGAGGGACTCCCTGGCGGCCCTCGAAGCGAACGACCCCGGCCTGGCGTGGGAGACCGCCGCCGTGCTGGCCGACCTGCCCGGAGGCGCGGAGGCGGCCGCCGCCTGCCGTCACCGCCTCCTCGAGGAGGTGGACAGCCTCCGCTTGCTCGCGGGCATCGAGGACCGCGCCGCTCGCACCAACGCCCTCGAGGCCATCCGCGACGCCGCGGGCGAGGCGTGGCCCGAGGTCTGGAGCCGCTGGCTGCTGCGCGAGGAGCACCCGGCCGTGCTCGAGGAAATCGCATCGAACCTCGAGAGCACGGGTCACACGGACCACCTGGAGAGTGTGCTGGAAGTGGTGTTCAGGAACCACCAGGAGCACCCCGCCCAGTTCATCTGGGCGTGCGAGTCGCTGACGGAGGAGGGCAGCACGGAGGCGGTGCAGCGCTGGCTCGCCCCGTCGCTTTTGGAAAAGCTCCCCGACGCCTTCACCCGGCGGGAGTTCCAACCGCTGCGCTCCCGCGCCAAGGCCCTCCTGGAGGGTGGCCGGGCCGCCGTGCGGGTGATCCTCGAGGAGGCCTCACCACAGCAGGCGGAGCGGTTCCTGGCGCGACTGACCCGGATCGACAGCATCGAGCCCGAGCGCCTGCGCACGGTGGAGGAGGCGGTGCGGCAGCGGCAGGGCGCCGCCGGTCGCGAGCAGTCGGTCCCGTTCGTGGCCACCCGCGCGGCCGTCGAGGCGAGGCGTGCCGAGCTGAAGCAGCTGCTGGAGGTGGAGATCCCGAAGACGCTCAAGGGGATCCAGGCCGCCGCCGCGGAGGGCGACCTGCGGGAGAACTTCGAGTACCACATGCTGCGCGACCGCCAGGAGCTGCAGTCGGCCAAGGCCGCCCGCCTGCAGAAGGACCTGGCGCGGGTCAACATTCTGGAGCCCGGCGCGGCGGACACCTCGGCGGTCAACGTGGGTACGGTCATCGAGCTGGAGAGCCCCGGTGGTGACCGCCTGCCCCCCGTCACCATCCTCGGTCCGTGGGACTCCGCGGTCGAGCGGCGCGTCTTCTCCGCCGGTAGCGAGGTGGCCCAGCGCCTGCTCGGTCACCGGGTCGGCGACGAGGTGGAGGTCACCGGCGCCGAGGCCCGCATCTCCGGGATCAGGGCCTGGACCGGCGACGACTGATCCACCTCGGCTCCAGACGACATGGGCACCACCACGACACACCCTCGCCGCGACCAGGCGGTGTTCCTCGCCCTCAAGGCCGTGCTCGGCCTGGGCGGCCGCTTGCCCCTCGGACTCATGCGGCCGCTCGGCGCGGGACTGGGGAGGGTCGCCATGCGCCTCGGCACCCGCGACCGGGGTCGTGCGCGCGCCCATCTGCGGATCGCCTTTCCCGAGCTCTCCGAGGAAGCCATCCAGCGCCTGCTGACCGCCTCCGCCCACCATCTCGGGCTCATGGTGGCGGAGGTCTCCTGGCTGTGGAGAGCCTCCGCGCACAAGGTGCGCGCCCTGTGCTCGATGGAAGGCATCGAGCACCTCCAGGCGGCCCTGGAGAGGGGCCGGGGGGCGGTGCTGGTGACCGGCCACTGCGGCAACTGGGAGCTGCTCAACGCCTGTCTGGGGGCGTGGGACGTCCCCATGACCATCGCCGTACGCGGTCTTCGGGACACGCGGATCGACGCCGTCTCCACCGCGCTCCGCCGGCGCTTCGGCGGAGAGGTCGTCCCTCGCGGGCCGGAGGCGGGCCGACGGCTCGCCCGGGCCGTGCTCGCCAACCGAGTCGCCGGCCTCCTCATCGACCAGGACATCCGGGACGTGCCCGGGGTGTTCGTGTCCTTCTTCGGGCGTCCCGCCTGGACGCCCTCGGGCGCCGCCACCCTGGCACTTCGCCTGGACTGCCCCGTGGTGCCGGCCTTCATCCATCGCCGGAAGGACCAGACCCACCACGCCGTGGTCCACCCTCCCCTGGAGCTCCCCGCCGAGGGACCGAAGGAGGATCGCGTGGTGGCCGTCACCGCCGCCGCCACCGCCGCCATCGAGCGCCAGATCCGGGCCCACCCCGAGCAATGGGTGTGGATGCACCGACGGTGGCGGACGCGCCCGGACGACGAGGGGGGCTGACCAGGGGGTCAGCGTATCGAGAGGCCCTCACTGCGAGGTGGTGACTCCCACCTTCGGACACAACGGTTCCAGGAAGCAATCGCTGCAGTGGGGGCGTCGTGCGGTGCAGAGCCGGCGGCCGTGCAGGATCATCCGCATGGACAGAGCGATCCACTCCGTCCTGGGGATCAGCGCTTCGAGATCGGCCGCCACCTTCTCGGCGTCCTTCTCGCGGCTCAGACCGAGGCGCCGCGCCACCCGCCCCACGTGGGTGTCGACCACCACTCCCGCGGCGATCCCGAACGCCTCGCCCAGCACCACCTTCGCCGTCTTGCGGCCCACTCCGGGAAGGCGCACCAGCTCCTCGATGTCTTCAGGCACCTGCCCACCGTAGTCCGCCACGAGCATCCGAGCGGCCTCCTGCAACGACTTCGCCTTGTTGCGGAAGAAGCCGGTGGACCGGATCGTCTCCTCGATGTCGGCACGAGCTGCGTCGGCCAGATCCTCGGCCTGAGGCCAGCGCGCGAACAGCGCGGGCGTCACCTCGTTGACCCTGCTGTCCGTGCACTGGGCGGAGAGGATGGTTGCCACCAGCAGCTCCCAGGGGGTGCGGTAGGCAAGCGCCGTACGCGCCTCGGGGTACTCCCGTCCGAGGAGCTCCACCACCTTGGCCGCGCGCTCCTGCTTGCCGCTCATCGGCCCATTGTAGGGGCGAGGGCTCAGTACCGGAAGGTGCTGCCGCCGATGAACTCGCGCAGGATCGAGGTCTGGGGCACCTCGTCCGGGAACACGGGCACGAACATGGACACGAACTTGAGGAGCCGGTAGGCCTCCGCGTAGGCACGGCTGGTCCGCCGCACCTGGAGCAGGAAGCGCTCGGCAAAGACCTTCAGAACCGCCGGCTCGTACACCAGCGCCGAGTTGAACATCACGTCGGCCCGCTCCTGGAACGGGAAGATCCAGCGACCCTCACCGCGCCGGACCCGCTCCCAGAGCTCCAGCGTCCTCTCGGTGGTGAACCCCCGGAACAGCCTGTCCCGCACGATCCTGCGGATGAGCCGCGCGTCGGAGGTCAGGATGCGGTTGTGGTCGTCGATGGCGAGCTGTGACAGGGCGGACACGAAGATGCGGTAGGCGTGCTGGCTCGACACGCTGTCGGTGAGGCGCTCGTTGAGCCCGTGGATCCCCTCGGCCACCAGGACCTGGTCCTCTCTGAGCCGCATGGCCACCCACTGGTCCTTGCTCTTGCGGGCGCCGGTCACGAAGTCGAAGCGGGGCGTCAGCACCTCCGCGCCCGCCAGAAGGTCCGCGATCTGCGAGTGGAACAGCTCCAGGTCGATCGCATCCAGCGACTCGAAGTCCGGGTTCCCGTTCTCGTCGCGGGGGGTGTCCTCGCGATTCACATAGTAGTTGTCCAGGGACAGGGCCACGGGATCGACGCCGTTGACCTTGAGCTGGATGCCCAGGCGCTT
>Ga0315542_1000519_pt1 | contig 24255 bp, 15 predicted proteins | sample SalMarSW160120MG_FD_202541 | JGI IMG/M metagenome (GOLD analysis project Ga0315542, IMG submission 202541) | Salt marsh sediment microbial communities from the Plum Island Ecosystem LTER, Massachusetts, United States - Salt Marsh Sediment SW1601-20 ... | reverse complement strand
TCCAAAATATCCAACCAGGTCGCTATGCGGTTGTGGTGCTCACCAAAGGTGGTTCACAAATCCCAGCCAAGATGATGGATACCGGCTCGCTGGCAGTTATAACAGTGGATAAAGCCAGCATCGACCAGACTGTGGAATTAGGGACCTTGCGCCTGCCTTAATCACAGCCTTATTCGCTTGAAATGCCCTCCAATTTAGCGGAGGGCTTTTTTGTTATCCAAACAAAAAATGCCACCCAAATGACCTCGCCGATGGTCAGCACCAATCGAAAAGCTACTGCGATCACGATGGCAGTCAAGGTCGGCATCACCAGGCTGAGCAGTGCGCCCAATGTGACCTCGCGAATACCCAATCCCTGGATCCCTATCCCGATCGTCAGGCTGACAGCACCTGCAGCTCCCCAGGTGCCGATCATCACGGGCAGCAGCGACCAGTTCAGCGGATTGACCGCTTGAACCAGCACGAAAAGGATCAGCCCGCCTCCTGCCCAGGCAATGAACATCCAAAGAAGCGAAAAAACGGTCTGTTTTTGATCCAGTTGAGGCACCTGTTGGATACCTCGCCGGGCGAGGATTTTCTGCACCAGCCGGTTGAGGGCTGGAGTCCAGAATACAAAAATAAGCACCAGGATAATCGCTGCTGGGGCTGCATAGCGGAAGACGCTGAACTGTCCTATTCTTTCGACGCCCAGGAATAAAAGCAGGACCGAGGAGATAAAGCCGGTGAGTGCCAGCAGAATCGTCTCTGCACCTGTAGCCGTAACGGAGGTCGCAGCGGGGACCTTCTCCTCCTGGTAAAGCAGTGAGCGGCTGGTGACGAACATGACGAACCCTGGAATGTGCTTGGGTAAAATCGACAGGCTGTACAAGCGCAGGTTGGTTTGAAATGAGCACTCAACCCCCATGGCTTGCAGCAGTTTGTGCCAGGCAGCAACTGTAGGCAGCATCCCCGCGGGATACAGCAGGATGGCCAGGATGATGTAGGGGTAATTGAAATCCCACTGCTGAGTCTTGAACTCATTCCAGTTGGAATAAACTGCATAAGCAATAAATACAGCGCTGGCGAGCACAATCAGGCCATACATCATGCGCCGGATGTTCTTGTTTTTTAGCAGATCTTGAAGTCTCTGCCAAAAGGTTGGGGCAGGGTCGGATAGGGTCATCGTCACTTCTTGGATAATTGGTATAGACGCAGGTGGATATTGACAAAATGGCGGTCTTCAAGCAGCATCCCGTGTTGCGCCAGCCAGGCTGGCAGCAGCTCGTTGGGATCCCATAACTGTGGAAAGAATTCTACCAGCCAGATGCGATCATGGCCCTGGGCTGCCGCTTCCATTTCTTGAGCAGCGAGTGCAGGAGTCAATACTACACCACCTTCCCACCCACCACGCACAATATCATAATTCGGTGGGTAACCCTGGAAGGGTAGCGGTTTATCCCAATATTGGGAGAACGCCAGGGAGGATGCAGCCGGATTGGCGTAGATTAGGTCGCCTGGGGAAAAATTCTGCTCAAGATAACCGGAGAGACCGCGCCAATCGTCTTTGGTCAGTGTGACCTGCTGGTAGACGAGAGTGGCGCTCGATATGACAAATATTGCTGCCAGAGGTATGAGGCCCCATGAACGCGGCATGGCACCTGACAGCCAGACAGCCCAAAGCAGCAGCGGTGCCAGGATAATCAGGAACTGCTTGAATTGAAAAATTGGATACACCAGGGCAACCCCTGAGATGGCGATAAAAGGAATAAAAGCCCAGGCAGTCAGGTAGCGATATGGCCAGTAGCGCGCGGGGGCTTCGCGTCGCAGCCACCAGAAAGAGAACAGAAGCAGTACGACAGCGATCACTGCCGCGACCCAGCGAACCAGAACCGGGAGCACCAGCACAGCACTACCAAAAAGCAACCGCAGCAATGTATCCGCGATTTCGAGGCCGTTAGGAGGTGCGATCCAGCCCATCGTGTGAAAGCGCGTCTGGTTTAGCGCTACGGGCATCCAGGGGCCGAAAACCAGGCCAACTGCCAGCATAGATGCCCCCCACTTGATCAATACCTTGAAGATCCGTTCTCGCCAGGTCCATATGAACACAAACATGGCATGGGCTAACAGAATGAAGGCTGCGAAATAATGGGTGTAAAGGGAAAGGGCGGCGTATAATCCGTAAAGCGTCCACCTGCCTCTACCCTGTAAGCAAGCCCAAAGCTCGATGCTGGCCGCGGTGGTCAGCGTGGTCAGCAGGATATACATGCGTACCTCTTGCGAATACCAGACATGCATCGGGGAGATCGCCAGCAGCAGTCCGGCTCCCAGACCGACAAACTCGCCCCCCTGCCGGCGCCCAAATTCGATCACCTGGGCAATGTTGATCATACCGATGACCAGTGATAAAGCACGTGCGTAGGTCACTCCCGAGCCAAACAGCAGCCAAAAATGCAGCAGCAGATAGTAGAGAGGGGGGTGCTGGTCGGCCGCGGTGCCCTGGATGATTTGTGCGATCGGATGCTTTGCCAGAACAATCGAATAGGCCTCATCGATCCAGGCGCTTTCGGCTCCCAAATTCCAGATTCGCAATCCCAGTGCGAGCAGCAAAATCGTCAGTGTTGCCACGAGCTGCCATTCACGTTTCTGACTGATCGTATGGGGGAGTTGCTTGACTACGGAGATAGGAGATTGCATTTAGCCGATCTTTCCGCCTGCAAAAGTGATGATTGGTCCCCTGTCAAGCAGGTAAGATATTTTGCGATAAGGCCATAGGACCGCAGACAGGATGGGGTAGAGCTTCTTCACGGATGTGCCTGGGTTGCCATTCCCCAGAACCTGGTCAAGGCTTAAAAGAAAAGTGCCCTTGCCTCCCAGGAAGCAGCTTTGGCGTTTGAATTTGAAGCCGGTTTGCTCGAATAACCGCCTGATCGTGGCTTCAGTAAACATGTTGAAGTGGCGGGGGGCGTCCCAGCCAATCCAACGCTCTCCGAACAAGAAGCGGTCAAAACTCGACAGATTGGGGATAGAAAAAACTACGATCCCTCCCGGCTTAAGCAGTTGGTGAATGCGCTTCATCGCCATTTTGGGACTGGGCAAGTGTTCCAGAACGTCCCATAAAGTGATCACGTCGAAAGTCGCTTCCAGTAGATTGGCTGTTTCAACCGAGCCGCTGTGGACGTCCAACCCATAATATTGGCGCGCGGTTTGTGCGGCGGGTTCGATTAATTCGACACCAGTGACTTCCCAGCCACATTCTCTGGCAGTCCTCATGAAATTGCCAGTGGCACAGCCGACATCCAACAGCCGCCCGCGTCCGGGAACCAATTTCTGTACGAAATCCAGTTGCATATTTAAAGCTCGCAATTTATGCCACTGCTCCACAGAATGAGAAGTATCACCGGTCAGATAATAAGCTTCATAATCCTGCGGATAAAATTCGGGCAGTTCGGCTTGTGTAGGGCGCGGATTCAGATAGATCAATCCGCATACCTGGCAAGACACGAATTGGAAGCTCTTGCCGGTAAAACGATCCTCTCGCTCGAAGAATGGGCTGGATGCGCCCGATCCACACAAATCACAACTTACCTGTTCCACGCTGGTCAGTTCCCGTCCGATTGATCTTTTCTAATCCTTCTCTGACACCTTTAAAGAAATGAGGCAGATGAGCAATCTGCCCTTTCATCGTTTCTCGCAGGACAAACCAGGCGAGATAAGCCCTCAAGGTCCAGGTGGAGAAGCGTTCATCTTTCCGATAAAAGAACACGGTATTGCGCCCCAGATAACGCCAGCGTTGTGGTGAGGCTTGACCTAAAGATTGTGAGACCTTGTGCCTCACCCTGGCTTCGGGAACGTAGCCCATTGTAAACCCGGCTGCTCGAACCCGGTAGGTGAAATCATAATCTTCCATGTAATTTTCGAACTCGCTATCGAAGCCATCGATGCGTTTGAGAACCCCTCGGCGGATCATCAGGGCGCAACCTGTGGCATATTCCAACGGGTAAGAAACATCATAGCTGGCTCCATCCCTCTTCTGATAGCCGATCATCACTACAGCTGGGGGAAAGGAGCGCCAGCGTGCACCGGCTGCCCATATGCGTTCGGGTTGATCGTAATAAACGATCTTGGGTATGGCAACCTCCCAGGGGGCATTAAGCAATGCGCTGATCGTATCGGGTTCGACGACTGCGTCATTGTTGAGTAAGAGAATATTGGCAGCTCCAGTCTCAATTGCGCGTGCTATACCGGCATTATAGCCTCCGGCAAAGCCCAGGTTCCGCTGCAACTCTATGATCTCGATATTTGGGTATTTTGCACTGATTCGTTGGACTGAATCGTCCCCCGAGCCATTATCAACGACCAGCACGTATGCAGAAATTCCTCGCGAGTCGAGCACCGATTGGATACATTCAAGCGTGTCCTCAGGACGCTGCCAGTTGACAATTACAACTGCAACAGAAAGGGTCCGTCCATCTACGGTTATCATAAACGCCCTGCCAGATGCTTACGATAAATTCTGTCCAAATCTTTTGCCAGGTGGTTCCAATAATAATCTTGCACACGCTCCAGGCCGCGCTGGCGCAGTGATTGGCTTAGATTTGGATTTTCGAGCACCTCGATAATGGCCTGGGATAATGCGCCTGTATCGCCTGACCTGGCTAGCATTCCGGCCGGAGGATCGCCCAGCAAAAAGGCTCGATCGCCGACATCCGCGGTGACGAAAGGTGTGCCACAGATCCAGCTTTCGAACAGCTTCAACGGAGAGCGTCCTCGGGCGGCATCGTCATCATGGACCGGATCCACGCATACATCTGACAGATGATAATAAAGCGGGACCTGTTCGGGTGGCACGCGTCCGCAGAATCGCACTGCCTGACCCAGGCCCATGTCGACGGATAGAGCTTCCAGATGGTGATAATCTGCTCCACCTCCCACCAGCAGCAGCACGCTCTCAGGCAGCACCTGGTGAATTTGTCTGAACGCTTCCAGCAGCAAATCTACCGGGTGGCTGGGCAAACTCAGTGAGCCGATAAATGCAATGACTTTCTTGCCGTTTAAATCCAATCTGGAGCGCATTTCTTCGATTTGACCGGGTTTGGGTGGGGCAAAGCGTTCCGGATCCACACCATTAGGTAGATATGAGACGTGCTCTTCGGGATTCCCCATGTTAAGCAGCCGACTGCGCATATACATGGTATGGGTGGTTACGTGCTGTACCCAGCGCGGCATCTTGTTTTCAAAACCACTGATCACTCGCTGCTGTAAGGAGTTCCCAAAGCGATTCGAGGCTGCTTCGAAATCATCGCAATCCAGGAAAATGGTCTCGCCTTTGAGATAGCGTGCCAGTAAACCAGCCAGGCTGTTCATCGGATGGGGTTTGCCGATATGAACTATGTCCGCTGGCGAAAGCAAGGCTGCCCGGCTGAGCCTCCAGGTGGCTTTCATCACCAGGCTGAGCAATTGCGGGGTGGAGTAGTAGGTTTTATCACTACCCTGTTTCAGAACGTGCATTTGAGAGACATATTGAACGTTTACCTCTCCTTCCACTAGCCGTGTATGCTGCAGGGAAGCGTAGTCCCCATGCAGGGCGGCGATGCTAACCTGGTTGCCCAGGCGCGCCAGACTTCGCGCCAAAGGGAAATATCTTCCCAAACCTGACGGGCTTTGCAAATCTTGCGTAAGCAGGAAAAGGATTCTCACGGGAAACAGAAGCGCGATTAACTCGAGGGCAGCATCTCAAAAATCCAAACTCGATCCTGGTGGTAAACGGGCTTGAAATGCCGGCTGGCGAGCAGCGTCTCGGGTGCAAGTGGATAGGGCCCGGGGTAATTGACACTTCCCTGAAGCTGGCCGACATAGATGTATTGTAATTTTCGTTCGGCCAACATCGCCAGCACCTGTGGATCGTCGATGCCTTTGTTCAGAACCGCGATTGTCAGGCTGTGAATCCAGTCTTTATAGCCTGGCCAGGGATCGTTCTCGAAGCCGTACGTAATGGGCGGTAAGTTGCTATTATGACCTGCCAGTAAAGGTAGCCACCAGCCGCCGTCTGAACCGACGACCACCGTTCCGCCGTAAGCAAAGAAAGAGTTTACCAGGAAGCCAGCGCTTTTTGGGATGTTTGCTTCGATCCAATTGAAGGCGCGCAAATCCGGTCGGGTTGCCAGTGAAAACCCGGCTGGATTCACATCGTTACGACGCTGGCGGGCTCCTGATAAACCGGCCGCAATGAAGACAACGCTCAAAGAGATTGAGAGTAGCGAGGTAAGCGATAGGGGTATTTTTTTGGTTGCCGAAAGCCTGAGAGTTCTTTCATCTTGGATTGCTTCGAAAAACCATCCTGCGGCTGCCCCGCATAAAATACCTGCCGGAATATATACTGCGATGAACACTGCAAAATTGCTCAAGGCTCCCATGCCCGGCAGATTCAACCATTCCGGGTTGGCTGCCAGGGTCATCAAGAACCACCACAGAGAGACCAGCGCAACCCCGATCTCTTTGCGCCATAGTCCCCAGGCGATGATTGGCAGAAGCACTAACCACATCCAGGCAGGCAGGTAGGTAAACAAACTACCGATTGAATTATATTCCTGAGCGAACTCGGTCGTCTGGTTGACCGGCGTTGTGACCTGGTGTGCCAGTATCACCAGGATCCTGCCGCCGAAAACATGGATAAACCAGGGCAGGTAGAGAACTGCTCCCCCGAGCCCGGCCCAGAATATGCGTTTGATCAGCGTCCAGAATGGTCCTCGGAATGCATAGAACAGGAAAAGGGCGATGACAAACAATATTCCGTAGATCAGTACACGATAGTGGGTCAGCGCCAGGCCACCAAAGGCAATCCAAAGCAGCCCGATCAAACGCCAATCGGTATTTGGTTGTTCAACGAGCTGCCAGATAAGGTAAATGACACTGATCAGAATAACCTGCCCGGCTAATTGCGTATAGCGGCCCCAATTGACATAGAACATGGGCATGGGAACCAACAGGCCAGCGACCAGCACGGCTGCAATTCCTGCCCAACGGTTTTTCCCTATCCGGGTGGCCAACGGGTACAGGGCGAGAACTGCCAGGCCGTTCAAGATTTGTCCTGTCCAAAGCACGGACTGTGCCAGGGATAAACCTGTAGCCCAATGGAAAACGGCCACCAGGGAGTGAAAACCGAAATGATATGTGAAGGAAGTCAAATCGGAGTATGGTTGCCAGGAGCTGAACAGCCCGCCGTTATCCACAAGCAGTTGGGCGATCATCGTATGCTGGTAAGAATCGCCCCACATGGGCAAGTCCAGGTCGCGGATAACCCAGAAGCGGACCCCAAAGACCAATCCCAGCACAGCGAACAAAGTGAACGTGGGTAAAAGCCCTGACAGGGACAGACGCGTTGAACTGGTCTGGCCCATTTCTGGCTTAAAAATCGAGCCTGGCTGGCGGAATACTCCTCGATTCTTCCAGGCCAGAAAGCCCAGCCCGAAAATTGGGGGTAACCAGGCATATAAAGAACCCAGGTGCAGGCCTACCAAGTTGGTCCAGAGGAAAAGAAGCGGATAGACAGCCAGGCTGAGGCTGCCAGCCAGGCCGAGCTTTTCCTCCCAACCTCTTTGATCCCAGTTCCTCCATAACAGGCTGAGCAAGGCCCAACCCGGCAGGATAAATAAAAACAATCCGGCTGCTAACCAGATCAGCCATTTCAATCCCTGTTTGATCAGACCGGCCAGCATTTGACCTGAATCATAGACCAACCGGAAAGCGAGCTGGCCGTCTTGCGGGATGTCGTTTTGGTAATCGGAACCGTTTAAGTATGTATTCGCGGCCCCACTGCCAACATTGATACCTGTCTCTGCGTTGCCAGTCTTATCCAGGGTTAGATAAACGTAATAATCGTGGTTTTGTGAATCTTTTAAAGCTGGAAATTGGAAACGATAATAGCCTGCTGAGCTGATGTTCTGTAAAGGGAGAGTCGCAGTAGCCAGGTCATCACTGGCTTGTGGCTCGCTTTTCAAGTGCAGATGCAGTGTCCCACTGGCCGGCTGCCCTGCTTTCAGGAAGAGGACAACGCCTTCCAAACCCTGGTAGCGGGCTGTAAAAGATTGCCCAACTGTTGTATCGCCTGTCAGTTGGATGAAATCGCTGGATACAGGCTGTTCGATCTTGATTAAAGGGGAACAACCGCTGATGGCCAATGCCAGAAACAGGCTTAACCAAATGGCTAGATATTTATGCCGCAATGTAAAGAACATAGGTCAGCTTTCATCAGGAACGCCTGTTTCCGCTACTGGCACCTTGGGGCTTTCCTTCCCATAGGCCGGAGAGATATCTTCAGGCGAAGTCTCGCGCCCATCGTTTCCCTGCATTTCCAGGCGCCGCAAGCGGTAAAGCATTTCCTCGAGGATCTTACGATTGAAGCCCACCAGGTCGGCCAGAAGTCCGATCAGCAGCACCTGAAAGCCGACGATCAACAGGACTGCTGCCAGGATCACGGATTGGACATGCCCCAGTCCCTGCCCGATGATGGCGAAGTACAGGTAGCGCAGACTTAGAATCAGGCCTCCCAGGATCAGCAAGCCTCCCAGGGCGATGAACACCCGCAGGGGCCGGTACATGGTGTAAGCCCGCAAAATTGTTGTCCCGGAGTTTGCCAGGTAGTGTGGGATGCTGCGCATCAAGCGTGACGGGCGGGTCTGAGGATTGGTGCGTACGGGCACATATTCCACAGCCATGCGCCTGGCTCCGGCCTGGATCAAGGTTTCTAATGTGTAGGAATAATCGCTTAACACCATAGTTCGAAGGGCGGCCTCGCGGCTGAGCGCCCTGAAACCGCTGGTGGCATCAGGCGTATTAACACCGGCTGCACGCGCGATCACCCAGCTGCCGATGCGCTGCAGCAGTCTCTTGGCAGGTGAGAACGATTCTAACGTGGCGACCCCCCGGTCACCGATGACGATATGGGCGCGCCCGTCCAGGATCGGTTGGATCAGGCGCTGCATATCCTCGGCATTATACTGGTTGTCCGCATCCGTGTTGACGATCACATCCGCCCCATGATTAAGACAGGCCTCCAACCCAAGGGCAAAGCCTGCTGCCAGACCGGCATGCTGCTGCAGTCGCACTACGTGGTGTACGCCTGCGGCCAATGCCACGTCGCCGGTGTTATCGCTGCTGCCATCATCCACAACCAGGTACTCGATGGTGTCTATGCCATCCAGTTGGCGAGGTAGCGCATGGATAGTATGCGGCAGCGTCTGAGCTTCGTTATAGCAGGGGATCTGGATAATCAGTTTCAAAGGAGTTTTGCCTGGGAATTGACACTTACAGCCGTTTCCCGGTGTTTGGATTTTTTCGATAGCCAAGCGAAGTATACCATTTTTAGATCGGCTAAAAGCAGCGAATGGCTGTCAGAATACCTGTACTTGAGAGGGTATGGGGGCTTAAATTCGATAGAAAAGCCCTGCACTCAGCTTCTGGTAATGAGTGCAAGGCCTCGCTTTTTACTGTGGTAGCAGGAGATTTAGCTTAATTACCGTTATGAATATCCGGCAAGTAGGTCAAATAACCCTGGCGCAGCCAGATCAGATAAGTCACGCTCTCTCCGGCGACGCGTTGATCCATATGGGCCATACGCAGGTAATATGTTCCACCTTGTTCGCTGCGCCAGGTAAGCCGTGATATATCGCCAAAAACCGCCGGAACGTTCTTCGCAAGCAATGGCCCTGAGATTCCACCAGAATCATAAAGTTCCATAGTAACTGCCGCGCTGGGTGACTGGGGTATGCTTTCCAGAATCATACTCTCACCTGGAGCCAATGACAATTTGATCCAATCTACATCTCCTTGCCAACCCGTGCCTGAGTCAGGATTGCAGAAATTGTGCAACTGGCTTGGGTTGCTCAAGCTGAGCAGATTGGCGTGCGTATACAGATTATCATTTTCCCATTTATCCCCGGCGCTGCATAATTCTTTAGGAACGCTGGTCGATGTTTCCGCCAGGGTTGGATACGATTCTGTGTTTCCAAGCTGGTCTATGCCGCGCAAGCGAAATCCGTAAGCGTGTCCAGGCGCAACGATCACCCAACTCTGGCGCAAGTTACCCAGTAGATTGGTCTGCAAATCCTGCCACGTCCCGCTGTTGTCAACCATTTGCTGCAGATCGAAACTTTTTATCCCGGCCAGATTATCGCTTGCTGACCAGTTCAATTGAATGGCATTGCTGCTCTGGGTGGCTGCCAGGGGTTGGAGTGTAGTCACAGGTGGCGTATGGTCGCGGGCCAGGTCCCAGACTGCACTGCCAGCCCAATTCCCAGCGCTATCGTAAGCGCGTACGAAGAAAGCGATTCCGGATTGATCGGGGAGACTACCTGGATCGAAGTTGAATTGCCACCCGTCGCTGCCGTCCCAATCCGTGTCTACCACGATCCAATCGCCATATTTCCAATCCCCCGAATGCCATAAACAATCGACATGGCTAATACCACTGAGCGTGTCGCTGGCTGCAGCGGTGATGGTGAAAGGAATATTTGGTAAAAATGTGCCCTCTGAAGGCGAGCTGATTGAGACCGTGGGCTTGCTGGTTTCGCTGTTCAATTTTAAGCTGTAAATTGCCTCCTCACCTCCGGCTGAGGGATGTCCCCAGGCGCGCACTTTGATGTAGTATGTGCCATCTTGGGGCAGCCTGTAGCTCAGAAAGGAGTCGGTGTTTACATGCAGGATCTGGTCATCGTTTTCCGCCATAAGGGTAGATCCATCACTATCCAGTAGAAATGTGTATGGATCGATCGCGCCAGGGGTTTGTGAGATCACCGCGATGCCCACCTGCTCGCCGACCTTGCCGTTGAATTTATAGAAATCGATATCCCCAGCCGGACAGATTTTACCTGTCGTTGTGCTTCCGTAAGCGACCAGCGTGGCCTGGGATGGGGTGTTGTTCGCATCGCTGCAAGTCGGTGGGGCTGTTTCATTAATGCTGAAATCGTCTATCAACCAGCCCTGGTAATTATTGAACGCCGCGTCCAGGGTTTCGAAATGGAAACGCACCCGGATAGTTGAACCGGTGTAAGCTGTGAGATTGATTGCGGGGCTCTGCAGCCAGGTTTTGGGTGGATCATCCGAGAGCTGCAGGAGATTGGTAAAAGGCCCACTATCTGCCGAGATTTGCACCCAGCGCTGGTCCCAATGCGTGCCGGCGCTTTCGGTTTCGTAATAGTACCAAAACCTTAAGAACGCGCCACTTTTTGTAATCGCGATCGGGGGTGAGGTCAGATCACCGCTGTTGGGTTCGCCGGTGTCATAACCGCTGCTGCTGTTGGTATCGTACATCCAGCTCAAGGTCTGGCTGTGTTGTTCGCTGTCCGTCAAATCCCAGTTGCTGCTGTGAGTCCATTTTTCCGGATTAGTCTCCATATCGTCGTTGAACGGCACGCTGTAAGTGGTGGAGCTGGGCGGAGTGGCAGGCGGCGCTTCGATAACCAGGCTTTGGGCTGAGCTCCAGCCACTTTCACCGTTGTCATTTTTAGCACGCACTTTCCAGGAATAATTGCCGCTGGAAAGCGATCCGATATGCCAGAAGGGGTCGGACTGCCAGGGGGAGGTTTGCTGGACCTGGCCATCTTTCAGCAATTGAGCCTGGTAAAGTGTGCTCGAGCCGCCATTTTCCCAAACCAGGGTGAGCGAGGTTTCGGCGGGATAGCTATCTCCGCTGGCAGGCCAGGTCGGTACTGGCAACAGGGGAGGCGCGCTGCGGGCCTGAACCAGTACCGATGTAATGGTGTTTGCGCCGGTCAGGTTGTCGGAAAGGTTGCGGTCGCTGCTGGCGAATGTTTCTCCACGCTCATGCAGATCGGTATTGATGAACAAGGTTGCCTGTACGTTGGCGCCGACCTGGATCGATTCGGCGTTGTTATCGCCCAAAGCACCCAGGGAGCTGGAATTTGTATAGCTCCCAGTTCCTAAAACGGTGCATGCACCCTGGTAATTCGGTTCTGCAAACAACCCAATCTGGTTGTCTGTAGGTGCACATTGTGGCGGCGGTTGGGGACAGGCATAATCTTTGATGAAATGTTTTAAACCGGGTAATGAAACATTCTGGTTACCGCTCGTGTCTTGAAGGAATAAGGCAACGTCGACCGGTCCATCCGGAACATCGCTGTTGCAAAGATTCCAATCCAGGGAAAAAGAACCGCTGGTGAACGGAGCGCCCAGGTTTTGCCAGCCGCTGCCATAATTGGCGATAAACTGGGCGCGGTAGATATCGCTCTCCCCATCGCTGGCCCAACCATCCAGATGGAGTGACGAGCTGTTAACGATGATGCCATTCTGGGCAGGTGTCAGGATACCGCCGTCTGGAGGGGTGCGGTCTCCACTTACCACGTTGCCGGAGACGTAGGTGGACTGTGTCTGCAGACAAACATCATGGAAGCGATCGTTATTCAAACAGTAAGGTAGATCATAGCTGATGCGCGGCCGGCCGCCATTGATGGCGACATCATCGAAAGTGATATCCACCGACTGGTCCCAGTATAGGTTGGGGTTGAGATGCACATGGAAGTGCAGGTGGTTGCCGGAACTGACGCCAGTGTCATCGGCGATGCCGATAAACTGGCCCTGGCTGATCGGAGTCCCAACCACGCGCAGTTCAGGTGGGATACTGTCCTTTGAAAAATGCATATAAAGCTGGTAACTTGTGGGGGAGGTGGTTGTGTCCTGCAGGATTAGATAGTTGGCGTACTGTTCATTCCCATCTTCATGCCACCAGACTGCATGCCATACCGTGCCGGCTTTGGCTGCGTGCACAGCGAACATGCTGCTTGGTGCACCGGGTTTTGCGAAATCGAAAGCATAATGGGCTTTATAAGATGCATCATATGCGTCGTGATGTACGCTTTGGGTCAGGGCCATGGTCTCGCCCTTGGCCCAGGGCAGCATATAGCCGCTGAAAGGGCCTGCGGTCAACGCCTCGCTTGTCGCCTGGGCGTACATCTCCAGCCAGGATGTTTTCTCACCTTCCGTCAGAGCCCCATCCGGCAGTTGCTCCAGCAGAGAAGGCCACCCTGGGTCCGAAGGCAGCGTTGCCTGCCAGGCCTCGGCTTGCTGCTGAACAATTGCCAGACCCGGTTCTGCCGGGACTATATACCCCGTTTCAGGGTCAAGCGGGTTGAGCAGGGCTGTCGCCCAGGTTCCATCTGTTGAAAATTGTATCCGCTCGATCTGGGTATCGTATACCAACAAGGCCATCGACGCCTCTCTGCGAGATGTGATGGCCTCTCGAATTGCCTGTTCCACCTGGCCGGTTGGATCGGATTGTGCAGAAGGTGAGGGTGGGGGCGGAGCTGCTGAGAGCATCGAAAGGAATAGAAAGGAAATAACCAATAAGCGGATAACGATATGTTTCATTAACCTTCTCCATCATGTCTGGCTTTCGCCCGATTTTTTAGAACCTGGATAAATATCGCCGTCAAATCAGGATCAAACTGCTTACCGGCTTGCATGATCAGGAATTTGATTACTTCATTGTGAGGCCGCTTGGGGTGGTAAGGCCGGGTCGTGGTTAAGGCGTCATAAACGTCGACGATAGTGAGCAATCGGCCTTCCAGGGGAATATCTCGCCCTTTCAAGCCATGCGGATAACCGCTTCCATCCCAGCGTTCATGATGATAAAGCACATACGGGGTAATCGCCTTTAAATGTTGGATGTTCTGCAAAATCCTGGCTCCCGCTTCGGTATGCTGCTTCATCAGAGACCATTCCTCTACCGTCAAAGCCTCGGGCTTGTTCAGGATATGGTCGGGGATAATAATTTTGCCGATATCATGCAGGCGCGAACCGAACTCCAACATACGCAGATTTTCCTTAGGCCAACCCATTTCTTCGGCCAGCCAACGGGCGTAAGTCGCTACCCGTTCGACATGTCCGTGCGTGAGCGGATCTCTTCCCTCGATCGTATTGGCGAGGACATTCACAGTTTCAAGATAAGCCTGGTCAATATGAGCAACGCGCACTTCTGCAGAACGCAGCAAGCGCGCGTTGACAATTTTCACCAGTTCATTCGCATGAATTGGCTTTGTAAGATAGTCTTCAACACCTAATTCTCGCCCCGCTTGAATTGATTCGGGCGAGCTGTTACCTGTCAGGAATATGAATGGGATTGCGACCCACTGCGGATTATTGCGGACGGCTTGATAAAATTCAATCCCGTCCATTTCCGGCATCACGATATCCGAGAGGATCAGCTCTGGCGCCATCCATTTCATGATTTGCAATGCGATCCTGCCATCAGGCGCCTGTTGTACAGTGTGCCCCTCAATTTCAAGCACCTGCGCAATGACCTGGCGTACGTCATCATTGTCGTCGACAACGAGGATGCATTTACCCGATACCGGCAGCGTAGGGAGATTCATGGTCTTTTAATCATAACCATATTTTTCAAATCTAGACAGAGCACAGGCCACCGGATTTTTATATCCCGTGGCTTATATATTTGAAAGGTGCAATATTGATGCCTAAATTGGTGCTACAGAGTATTTGCCACTGGCGGAGGGCGAAGAATTTCGTCCGCGGTAATGGCTAAAGTTATCCTCGCCGCGATCTGATCCTGCCGATCAGGGAATAAGAACCCGCTCGTGTATCCCCTGACCCTCAACCTGCCACAGGTCGGTGGCGAAGCGCTCGATGAAATAGCGATCGTGGACGATCGCTAAAATTGTGCCTTCAAATGATGCCAAAGCCTGTTCGAAGCGTTCGCGCGAAGGGATATCCAGGTGATTGATAGGTTCATCCAGGAGCAGGAAATTACTTCCCTGGGCGACCAGGACCGCCAGAGCCAGGCGGGCGCGTTCTCCATAGCTTAGGTTCGCGATCGGGCGCAGCGCATCATCACCGCTAAACAAGAAGAAATGTAGAAAGGATCGGATCTCCGTTTCGTTCATCGGTGCAAAGGTTTGGATCATTTCCACGGCATTCTGTGCAGCGTCAAGCTGCTCCTGCTCCTGGCTCATAAACCCTAAGCGAACACTCGCACCCAGGCGAACGATTCCCGATACAGGGGACAGCATTCCCGCGATGGTGCGAAGCAGCGTGGTTTTCCCTGCACCGTTTGGACCGGTCAGGACGATGCGCCGGCCGGCTCGAGCTTGCAAGGTTATACCTTTCAATAGCGCTGGCTGGTCGGGGTAGCCCACAGCCAGGTTTTCCAGGAAGAGTACATCTTTTCCCAGCCTCGTGGAGGTTTCGTTGGCGGACAGGCTGTCAAACGCCAGTTTCATCTGCCAGCCAGCCTTCGGTTTTTCGATACGCTCGTCAGAATCCAGGTAACGCTCTAGTTTTTTCTCGCGCGATTTCGCTTTCTTGGCCACTTTTTTGGCAATCCGGCGTACGTTAGGCTGGCGAGAGGTCGTGGTTTGTTCCACCCAATGCGCCTGCTGTTTCGTTTGGGCGATATCTTGTCTCATTCGCCGGACCTCGTAAACTTGATCTTTATAAGCCTGCACTTGTTTTTCGTGGGCAGCCTGGAACTGTTTTAAGTAATCGCTGTAATTCCCGCTGTATTCGCTCAGGCTATGTTTTTCGGGATCGAAATCGAGGATCCTCGAAACCGTATGGTCGAGAAAAGTTCGGTCATGGGAGACGATTAATGCAGCTCCGGGAAATTCTAGCAGCCAACTTTCCAGCCATTCCAGCATTTCAATATCCAGGTGGTTTGTAGGCTCATCCAGCAACAGGATTTGAGGGCTTTGTAGCAAAACCAGCGCCAGGTTCAGGCGGGTTTTCTGACCGCCGCTGAGTTTACCGGTCGGTAGATCGCCCGAGACCTCCGCCAGCCCAAGCGCTTCCAGGATGGAGACGGCACGGCCGTGATATGCGGGATCCAGGGACTGCAATTTTTGCAGCACAGCGTCAAAAGATGCCTGCAAAGCTGGTTGATCAGGATTTTCAGCCAGTTCTTGGGCCAGGCGCGCTACTTCGGCGGCGAGTGTATTCGGATTCCCGAGCGCCTCCTGAATAACCTCCTCCAGGCTTCGATCCGCATCGGACTCAAAACCCTGGGAGAGATAGCCTATCCTGGTACTGCTGGGGGCCAGAACGACGGTTCCCTGGTCAGGCTTTTCTTCTCCGGCCAGAATCCGGAGCAAGGTGGTTTTCCCGCAGCCATTCGGTCCGACCAGCCCGACTCGCTCACCTGGATTGATGCTGAAAGTTATATCTTCGAGAATAGTATGGATATTGTAGGATTTGTATAATCCATGCGCAGTAAGCATAAGTAACTCCTGTAGAAATAAAAAACCGAGGGCATGCACCCCCGGCTGTCGATCATAATTGCCGGATTAACCGGCAATTAAACACAGCGGGTTTGAAGCCCAGAAATATCATTTTCTACAGGATTTCTAACATCTTTTCCGCTCCTTACTAACTGCGACGGAGAGATTATAGCATATATTCCAATTTCATAAGGCTGGTCCTTGGCTCCAGAATGGATTGCAGCCAATGCGAATGCCTTGAAGTTCAGGGATCTGACGAACAGACGTCGTTGGTATAATTTCGGCATGAAAATTATCTTGATCGGCCCGGTCTACCCATATAGAGGCGGTATCGCTTACGTCACAACGCACCTGGCCAATACCCTTTTGGCTGCCGGCCATCAGATTAAAGTCATCTCCTTCAGCCGTCAATATCCCGGGTTTCTTTACCCGGGGAAAAACGATAAGGATCCCAGCCAACAGCCGATAAAGATTCCAGCAGATTATCTGTTGGATCCTTTGTATCCATGGACTTGGTTCAACACCAGCAAGGCTGCTGCTGAATTTCAACCGGACTTGATCATCTTAACCTGGTGGACTACATTTTGGGCGCCGGCATACTTTGCACTGTGTAAATTGCTTGGAAAACGAGCCAGAATTGCGTTGCTGATCCACAACGCGATTCCACATGAGGCCCGTTTTTATGATCGTTGGCTTACGAAACTTGTTTTCAGGCAAGCAGACCATTACATCGTATTGTCTGAACGAGAATCTCGCAGGTTAACCGAAATAATTCCGGATGCGGCTCCTTACTTATGTGATTTACCTTTGCATGATATCAGCCAGACCCGCTTATCTAAATCAGAAGCCCGGGCTGCATTAAATCTCCCCCAGGTAAAGCATGTTTTGTTATTTTTTGGAATTGTTCGCCCATACAAGGGCCTGAATGTCCTCTTGGAGGCGCTGGCGATATTGAAACAAAGGGGAAAATCGCCGTATTTACTTATCGCGGGTGAATTCTGGGAGGATATTAAAGATTATGAGGCAAAGATCCACTCCTTGAGCTTACTTGATCTTGTCCGAATTGACAACCGCTATATTCCAAATGAGGAGGTTGGAGTTTTCTTTTCAGCCGCAGATTTGTTTGTCGCCCCCTATATTGATGGGACTCAAAGTGGCGCAATCAGCGTGGCCATGAGCCAGAACGTTCCAATATTGGCTACTGACAGGATTGCTGGAGATCTAGCCTGGGTAAGTAAAGTACCGGCAGGGGATGCTGAAGCGCTTGCAGATGGTATCATTAACTGCCTTGAAGAGCTTGAAACACCTTCTCAGTTCCAATCGCAAACCGATAATTCATGGTCGGGTATTACCGAATTGTTAAATGGGATCAGGAAAACATCGTGATGCATTCGCTAACTAAAACCGGGATATTTTCCGGGTTCTTATTCCTGATTGCCCTGCTTGTGGTGCTGCTGGCATGGCCGAGCTTTCAGCATGCCACGATTGTCGTTCAATGGACCACTGCCAGTGAGTTGGATACAGCCGGGTTCAACATCTATCGCAGTAACTCCCCAAATGAGGATTTTGTGCGCGCGAACGCCAATTTAATTCCCGCCTCTCCTGATCCATTAACCGGTGGATCGTATGAATTCGAAGATCAAAATGTAATCCCCGGGCACACCTATTATTACGTTCTGGAGGATATCGATAGCAATGGTGTTGCCAATCGTTCGCAAGATATTGTTAAAGCAAAGGCCGAGAGAGGGGGCCAAACATTGATTTTGATCGCTGTTTTTCTCGCTGTGGGGAGCTTATTTATCCTGATCCGTGGTTTTAGCGTGCAGAGAAGCAGTTTGGGTTCTCAGCCAAAGGAGATTTAATAGTGCTTGAGCTGCCATCTGGCTGGCCAACGGTCACGCTTTCCGTGGGGGGGATCCATGTGAGGTTGGCCTGCAACGATTCCGACCTGGTTGCCGGATTGACCGAGCGTTACAGGGATTTTCAGATCGAGCAGGATCCGGTCTTCAGCGGAGTGATTGAACTGCGGTCATGCCAGGGGCCAGCCTCGCCTCCCAGTCCGCGGATGGTCTTTCGGAACCGGATCCTTTATTTTACCGATGATGATTTCAAAGGCTATATCGATGAAGTTGGTGGATGTGGGCAGCTAGAAGTGCAATCTTCACATCCTGGCGACAGCATTGACTATTTCTTGCGGGCGATCTATGCGTTGCTGGCATTTCGTGCCGGCGGGCTGATGTTTCATGCTGCCGGCATCGTGCGAGACGGTCGCGCTTACCTTTTCTATGGACATTCAGGCAGCGGGAAGACGACGGTGGCGCGCCTGTCAGCGGGCGATCTGATCTTGAACGATGATCTGGTGCTTTTATTGCCACAGGATGGCGCTTGGCAGGTGCATGCCACGCCCTTTTGGAATCCCACCCAGGTGCGGCCGACACGCCAAAGCGCTCCGCTGGCCGGTATGTACAGACTTGTGCAGAGTAAAGAGGTTTTTCTACGTCGAATGGGGGCTGCGCAGGCTTTGGCCGAGATGATTTCCAACATCCCGATCATTCCTGAAGATAAGTCTCGAAGCTCAGAACTCTTGATGCGTGGAGTGGGGCTGCTGGAGACCGTCCCTGCTTATCAATTGCATTTCCTGCCCGACGATTCTTTCTGGAACGTGATTGAGTCTTGATGCGCCGCTTACTGCTTTGGATTGTCATCTCTGCCATAGGATTCGGGAGCGCCTCCTTCTGGGGGGATCTCGTCTTTTCTTCCTTTTCGCTCTTACCGGCTAAAGAGCAAATCTTTGGAGACAGCTCAAAGGATTTGATCGGAGCCCTGCCAGTCGGAACGTACGCGGGTTCTTTTATCCCTTGGGAGCAAGTCAACCAGGATGCATTTGGTCTTGGCGATCCATCCGGGCAAATGCCTCCGTATCAAGATGAAGATGTATTTGAGACAATCGTTTTTCATGACCAACTCTATCTGGGAATGGAAGCCGACAACAGCCTTGGGGCGCGTCTGTGGCGAACTCGCCCAGGAGTTGCTATTCCGAACAGCCAGCAGGATTGGGAAGAGGTAGCGGCCGATGCCGACGGCTTCCCCTTTGGGATCAAAGATACCGCCAAAGTGGATCATATCGATAGCCTGGCGGTCTTCAAGGATCGCCTTTTTGTCAGCACAGCCAATCGTAGCGGATTTTTGAGTGGGACCAATGTCTTCAGCAGCACGGATGGACTCAAATGGACAGCGGTAATCACAGATGGCTTTGGCTCGTCCTTAAACGAGAATTTCAAGGATATGTTGACCTTTACGACCGGCGACACTGACTGGTTATGCGGGGGAACCTGGAATGATACGCTTGGCTCACAATTTTGGTGCACGAAAGATGGTTCCAATTGGGTTCAAAAAAATCCGGATGGGTTCGGCGAAAGCCAATATCGTACCGTCTGGTCTGCCGTTGTGATGGGGGGTTATCTTTATGTGGGCACGAATTGTGACCAAAATGGGGCGCTGCCTGGTGGTGAATGTTCGGGAGCCGTTTTCCGCACCAATGGCAAATCTGGCGAAGAAGATCCTTGGGAATGGGAGAAAGTATTTACGGCTAATGAGAACCAGCGTGTGATGGTGATGGGACCTTATCGAGAGAATTTATTCCTTGGATATAAGAGTTATAACGGCACACAAATTTTCAGCTCTTCCAACGGAGGATTAGGGAGTTTCACCAGAGTAGTGAGCGATGGTTTAGGGGAACCTCAAAACGGACTGATCGCCAGCGACGGGGATGCTGTCTATAATGGGGCTTTCTATATTTCCGTTGTAAACTCTGACAGTGGGCTTGAAATTTGGCGTACCTCTGATGGCGTCCATTGGTCGCAGGTTGTCAGTGAAGGTTTTGGAAATCCGCTGACGATCGGCGCCAATTTAACCGTTTTCAATGGCTATTTATATGCCTGGGCAGAAAATTATTGGGGTGGTCAAAAAGTGTACCGTTCGAAATGCCCGATTGTAGAGCAGAAAATTGTCTCCGGGCCGGGGGTGTATGATTTTGCGGGTGTTGGGACACTGATCACTATGACCAGCACGGATCTCAATCGCCTCGAGGTCGGAGTTTATCCGGATGCCTTTCCCCTGGATTCTCAGGGGCTTTCTATAGTGAAACGCCATTTTCAGATTTCTTCTTTTCCTGCAACGGCAACTTTCACGGCGACTGTGACTTTTACTTATACCCAACAGGAATTTGACCTTGGAAATCTCACCACGGGGGTAGAAAAAGTGTATATGGCCAGCCGAGAAGGATACGAAACCCCATGGTCTCCTTGCCCGGATGCACAACGCAGTTACAGTTTGAGTGGGCGCTCGGTAACTTGTGCGGATATACATCACTTCTCAACCTGGGCGTTTCTTGGCAGCCCTTATCCAGAACAAAAAATGTATCAATTTTTCCTGCCTTTTTCACAGGTTGTAAGGTAATCAAACCGTTACCCAAAGGTTTTAATGAATTCCTTTGAATCGTTAAAATAGCTTGCTTTCTTACTCTAAATTGGATATACTATGGGTGAGTTTTTATTAAATACTTAATCGTCTCTTAATGCGGAGATACAGGAGAGTCCCAATGGAACCGATCATCAATGTCAACACCGATAACCGTAAACCCTACGTCAGGCCAGAGATACTCCATGAGCTGATGCTCGAGACCCGAGCCGGATCTCCGCTGCAGCCTTTGCCGGAACCCCTGCGTGAAATCTTCAGGGATGGCGGTTAATCCTGGATTCAGGCTTTTTAATCCTGACTTTTTCTCTGGTTCGTAAATCTTGGAAGGGGGATAGAGGATTGCAAATTACAAATCGAATTTGCTTGAGTGTTGTTCTATTTCTGTAGCCGGTTTTGAGCGAGCTCCTTGATTAGATTGGAGCTCGCTTTTTCTTTTATTGCTGAAGTGGAGGTTTGCCGCCAGACAGCGCCAAACAATATTGTTGGACGCATTCAGGCTGATGGATGGGTTGTGAGATTATAATTGCCCCTGATATGGCAAACGCATTTCTCGCGATTTTCCAGACGTGTTTTATGGGTATAGTCCAGGAGTTGGGTCACAATGAATTCACGTATTGCGACGTTTTTATCGATGATCGCCTTTATGCTCTCGGCACCTTTCTCCAGCCGCATTTCTGTAGAATTCAATAACTCGCTTCCTGCGGTAACCAGGCTTCTGAGTTCGGATAACAGCGGGATCACGCTTCAATTTTCGGCCCCGAATTACAGTCTCGAAAGTGTGTCCCAGGCCGGGCAGAATTTCCAGAAGCTGGTGGTCCCGAATGCAGAATTGAGCACGGATGTGGGCAAGCCGCAGTTGCCTGTTGTTAGCGTGCTGGTAGGTGTTCCGGCTGGTGCGCAGGTTGATCTGAATATCCTGCAGGACGATGCTCAATCGCTGTCGCTTGATTTTTCATTGCCGCCTGCGCTCGAACGTGAAGCGGGTGCTTCCCCCTTAGGTCCAGCGGTTTCAACTGATGTCACTTCTGCGCCACAAGCCCCTCAAAATTTTACGGATCCTGGACCGAATTTCTTAACAACCGGTCCATACCCTGATACAGCGGTTAGCATCACAGGGGATGCCTGGCTGCGCGATCAACGCATTTTGCGGGTGGAATTCCACCCCTTCCAGGTCGAGCCCGGTGGTGCTTCTCTACGCTGGCATCGCAGCCTGCAGGTCAAGCTCGGCTTCAGCCAGAAAGCAGGCGCCACAGTCCCTCAGGCGGAAGCGCAATCTTCGCTAAATCCCTTCGAAGAGGCGCTGAAAGCGAATTTGTTGAACTACGAGACAGCTCGTTCCTGGCGCACGGCTCCACAGTACGCCGCCGATCAATTGCCCACTTCTATGCTATCGACCAACGTGGCCTCGACTCCGGGATATAAAATCGTTGTCGATCACGATGGGCTATACCATCTGACTTATACAGATCTATTGAATGCGGGGCTGGAAGTGGACAGCGTCGACCCGACGACCTTTCACCTGACCAGCCAGGGCGAGGATGTGTCGATCTATGTTTCGGGGGAAGGAGATCGCAGCTTCGATCCGGGGGACTATATCGAGTTTTACGGGCGGAAGTTTTATGGCGCTCACCTGGCACAGCTTTATGCTGCCGAGAATCAGAATTGGCTGACCAGTTTTATCTTCTCTGGCGATAATACTTCCGTTCCATGGACTCCTGAATTTAACGCCACGATGCTGGAGAAGTATACGGATGACAACGTCTACTGGCTCACGGTAGGAGGGACGCCGGGTCCGCGTATGGAATCCGCATCGGGAGCCCCTGTCAATGGAGCGCAGGCACCTACTTCATACCGCACGAGCGTGCGTGCTGAGCAATCTCATGAATGGTGGACCTGGCATTTTACCGGGGAAGATACCTGGTTTTGGGATACGATCGCCCCGAACACCTCTACGCCGATCGTGACGAATACCTATACCACGACACTTTCTGCAGTGGCGCCGGATGGATCACCGGCGAATATCCACGCTGAAGCTATGGCTTACCTATTTAACAATTATTATCCGGGCGACCACCATACGCTTTTCTATCTCAACAATCGAACCCAGCCCCTGGAAGACGCCACATGGGATGGGCATACCCGCCACATAATGGATGCACAGGTGCCTGCGAGCGACCTGGTCACCGGGGCCAATACACTTCGTTTTGTGGCTGAAATAACAGCGCACATGAACTCCGACAGGATTTACTTTGACTGGTTTTCGATCGAATATTCGCGCCAATTTCTGGCCGAAAATAACCAAATCTATTTCTCGTACAATGAGGCGGGCAGCGATACGAAGTATACGATCAACGGTTTTTCCGACTCCTCGGTCGAAGTGCTGGATGTGAGCGATGAATTCGCCCCGGTCCGCATTTCAGGTTTTCCGTCGATTTCAAGCGGTACACTTACGTTTGGTGCCAATCATTCAGGCCTCACCAGCTATCTTGTTGCCGGCGATAGCGCGGTTCAGACACCCAAGAGCATCAGTTATGAGGCGCCTCCTGATCTGCTTGCCTCAACCAACGCTGCCGATTACATCATTATCACGCATGCCAACTTCCTGACGGCAGCCCAGACTCTGGCGGATTACCGCGCCTCGCAAGGTATGCGCACCATGGTCGTGGACGTGCAAGATCTGTACGACGAATTCAATTTTGGAATCTACAACCCGATTGCGATTAAGAACTTCCTGGCGTATACCTTCACCAACTGGCAAACTGCACCGGCGTATGTAGTATTGGTTGGCAGCGGGCATTGGAATTTCAAGGACTACCAGGGAGGCTCCAATGATTATTGGAAAAAACCCATCTACATGCCGCCAAACTTGAGCTGGGTCGATCCCTGGCAGGGTGAAACTGACAGCGCCAATTTACTGGCTGCGGTCGTCGGAAACGACATCCTGCCCGACCTCTCTATCGGGCGCATCCCGGTAGACACGGTCGATCAGTTAATTGCCGTGATCAGCAAAACAATTGCATATGAGAGCAGTTCATACCAGGACTGGCAGAAGCGGATCATGTTTGTGGCGGATAATACCGATCCGTATGCCGGCAACTTTATTCAACTTTCGGATGCAGTCATCAGCGACCATGTGCCCTCAGATTACACTCCCGACCGCATCTATTTGGATGCAGAATTGGGCTGTGCGACCCCTGGCCTGGCCGGCTCCTGCCCCCAGGCGACTTATGCGATTACCTCCACCCTGAACCTGACCGGGACCCTGTTCGTCAACTACATCGGCCATGGCTCTGCCAGCCGTTGGGCCAGCGAGGCGATTCTGAGAACGACCGCCGATCCCGTCAAGCAGTACGATAGCGAATACAATCACCTGTTGACCCTGGATAATGGCGCTCATCTCCCGGTGGTGCTCTCCATGACCTGCCTGGACGGCTATTGGATCCATACACTGCCCGATAATATCAGCCTGGCGGTTGAGCTGCTGCGAGCCGTGAATAAAGGCGCGGTTGCCACTTTCTCTCCCACCGGTTTAGGAGTTGCTACCGGGCATGATGTT
>Ga0315542_1000518_pt1 | contig 24259 bp, 19 predicted proteins | sample SalMarSW160120MG_FD_202541 | JGI IMG/M metagenome (GOLD analysis project Ga0315542, IMG submission 202541) | Salt marsh sediment microbial communities from the Plum Island Ecosystem LTER, Massachusetts, United States - Salt Marsh Sediment SW1601-20 ... | reverse complement strand
ATAGGGTGAAATAATGACAAGAAGTCCTCCAACGTGGTTTGGATTTACTTTAACCCCAAAACAAGCAATATCACTTTTTGTACTTGCTTTATTCGGGTTCCTCATTTGTATCTTCGTATTTATAATGTCTGGTATCTCAATCTATATGAATTTTTATTACTACTATAGCGAACCGTATTACATCGTCGAAGATTCCTATTATACATATATGGTGATTAGTCAATTAATTCCTTCGATCTTTTTCTTCGTGATCTTTATTATATGTTGCTATACCATGTCATGCTGTAGAAAGACTGCTAAATATTATCAAACGCATAATGCTCCTTCTCAAAATCAACCTCAAAATCAAATTTATGTACCAAGAGCACAGCCACGAAAAATGATAAAAGAGACTCCCATGTATAACGATACGTTGTTTTGTCCAAATTGTGGTAAAAAGCACGCGGAATCTCATCAATTTTGTACAAATTGTGGATATGAATTAATCTGATACCTTTTTTTTATTACTAATTTGTGATTTAAAATAACATAAAGATTTTTATAATGTCAATTTCTTTTTTTCTTAATAATTACTTGTCTTAAGGGATATTATTGACTATAACTCTTTTAAATGATTTAGTACGGAAAGATCCCAGTCTTTCTTTAATTGTACCGTTGTCATACATGAAAGCACTGGAAGAAATGCCCGGTAAACCAATGCTGATCAAGCAAGCTAATGGATTAAGATATGCATTAGAGAGCTTGCCCATTGTTATTCGACCTGATGAAATAATTGTTGGAACTTTCGATGAAAAAATACCTGTTGCAATCTGTAGACCTGAAGCAACTGGGCTAAGAATAATGAAAGAATTAGATTCTCTTTCAAAAAGGGAAGTTAACCCAATAAGAGTGAAAGATGAAGATATAACTTTGATGAGAGATAAAATCGCTCCTTTTTTTAAAAATTATTGCGTACAAGTTTATGCTGATGAAGTGGCGCCTAAAAATAGTTTTGATGTCTTATATCGAGGTATAGCTTATGTTTCTACAGAAGGAGGAGGTATTGCTCACGCAGTTATTGATTATGAACGCCTTCTTGAAAAGGGATTAAAATTCTATTTGGATGTCTCTACTAAACAAATAGAAGAATTCTCTAAATTAATTGGAATCAAGCCACGTGCTGGTGAAATGATAGCTTTTTATAAATCAATGAAAATCTTAATTACTGCAATTATCCAATATGCAAATAAATTTAGCGAACAAGCGATTAAACTTTCACAAGAAGAATCTGATCTTCTAAGAAAGGCAGAATTGATTAAAATTGCTAATATTTGTAAGCAAGTACCTGAAAATCCTCCTAGAAGCATGGTTGAAGCAATTCAATTTATTTGGTTTATTCACCTTGCACTACACCTGGAAAATTTTGAGCATGGAATATCATTTGGTAGATTGGATCAATATTTATTAAAATATTATAAAGGAGACGAGACAGAAGCATTAAAACTCTTCATGAACTTGCTTTTGAAAACAAATGAGATTGTTGCCCTATATGACGTTGTAGCAACTCAATATTTTGGAGGAATGGCTACGACTCAAGGAGTGGTTGTAGGAGGAGTCGATATGAATGGCAATGATGCTACTAATGACCTTACTTATTTATTCCTGAAAGCTCATGAATTAACAGCAGTTCCAAGTCCAAATGTTGTGGTTAGATGTCATGAGAATACTCCCAATAGACTATATCGAAATATTTCGAATATAATTGCTAAAGGAAAAAATATAATTGGATTATATAATGATAAAACCGCGATTCAAGCGTTACAAAACGATGGAATCCCACTTGAAGACGCACGTAATTATGGGATTGTTGGATGCGTGGGACTTTCTACTTCAGGGCTATCATTTGACAATACGGGTGCTATATTTCTAAATTTACCGAAAGCATTAGAACTTACATTAGGTACGGAAGATACAATTTTAAAGGATTCAATACCCCTTGAGACAAACATTGAAAAATTTATCACGATTGATGATATTTTAATTAGTTATAAAAATAAACTTAAAAAAATCATAGAGATGGCAGTTATCGCTGCTAATGCATATCAACAAGCTCATATAGAACTCAAACCAACTCCTTTGATGTCATTATGTATTAGAAATTGTTTTGAGAGAGGAATTGACGTTAATAAGGGTTCAGCAAAATATAATTTCTCAGGTATTCACTTAACCGGTTTTTCAGATGTGGTTGATTCTTTTGCTGCTATTGATCATGCTGTTTTTGATAAAAAGATTGTTCCCTTGAAAACGTTAATTTCAGCTCTTAAGAATAATTTCAGGGGTAATAAAGAATTAAGATCTTATTTACTGAATAAATGTCCAAAATATGGATCCGATGATGAGGAAGCAGATCTATTTGCTGAGAAATTAGCAATTATCTTGCATGAAGTAATACGAGGATTCAAATGTGCTCGAGGAGGAGAATATCGAGTAGGGATCCATGCCATGACAACAAACGTTGGATTTGGAATGTTTACGGGTGCATTACCATCTGGAAGGAAGAAGGGTACTCCACTCATTAAAGATGTTGCCCCAGGGAGTAGTAGAGGAGAAGGATTAACTGCAACGATTAAAAGTGTTACGAAATTTGATCACTCATTATTTTCCAATGGATTAGCTTGCACATTAAATATCGATCCTAAAATAGCCGAAATTGATGATGGAGATATCTTTATCGCCTTATTAAAAACATATTTTAAGAGAGGAGGATTACATATTCAATTTAATTCTATATCTGCTGAAACATTGATTGAAGCACAGAATTCTCCAGAAATATTTAGAGATTTAATGGTTCGGGTCTCAGGTTATAGTGCAAGATTTACAGATCTCCCCAAAGCAGTCCAAAATGATATCATAACGAGATTTTGTTATAATAACATAAACTCTTGCTAAAAATTCAAAAAAAAAAAGGAAAAAATTATTTTTTGATTAATTTAAAACCAGTATAAATAACTCCTAAAGCCACTACAATTGTAGCAATTAGAGCTGTTGTACCTATCGTAAAATTTAATGTGTTTTGCTTTAAATAAATGCCGAATAAGGCCCAAATTATTACTAAACTATATACCCAATCTTTTCTTAAAAACAACATTAAATAGGTTATTAAAACCGCAACAATAATGACAATAATGGTTAATATCTCGGGTAGTAATCCATAACCTGGAACACCAAAGCTAGCTACTAATACCGCAGTAACATTTGCAATTGTTGCAACCGTTATCCAGCCTAAATATACACTAAATGGTGCATGAACAATTCCTTTTTCAGTTCTGGACACGTCGGTTTTTCCAATACCTAATCTTAAATATATTAAAAGCAAAGATACTAATATTACAAGCATGGCTATTAAGGAAAATGATATGATTTGATATTGCCATAATAGAATCCAAAAGAAATTACCTAGATTACTAATAATAAAGAAATAACTCACTTTCTCCAAATATGGCATTTCAATTTTTTCCGATTTGAAGATATCCCTTGCTTGGTAAACTGAAAATATACCTAAAAGTATATAAATAATCCCCCAGATTGAAAATGTAAGTCCCGCGGGTACAAATAAGTTAGGAATGGCATCAGATAATTCCTGAGTGGTACCATTACCAAGAGGTAATGCAACAGCTAAAAAATTAATAATTACAACTGCTATGAAGGTAAGAAGATTTAAAATTTGTAGTACTATTTTTTTATTTCTTTCCATTTTTAAAACCGTTATAATTTGTTTTTTAAAAAAATACAAGTTGGAACTAAAAGATACAGTTTGAGATCTAATATAAAAATTCTTTCTATGAATTATTAAAAATAAATAATCTTGAAGAAAAGAAAATAAGAGTTCTTGGAGTATAATTTATAATTTAATAAATAGATGAATTTTAGCAAAAAGATACTTTTAAGAAGAATTTGAATACTAAATGCATGTTATCTTGAAATTGTGAATGGTTAAAATATGAAAATAAAAAAAAGAAAAATATTATAATTAATTCAATGATAGATTAGGGTTTTTTTTAATAATTTTCTCATATTCTCGAGTTTTTCACAATGTAAGTCATGGAATTTAAAACAAAGAATTGAACCAACAAGTGCTATTGTCGGAAAGAAGAAAATTAAGGTTTAGTTCAAATTTAGAAATTTTTTTTAAAACTAAAGTAGAAAAAAGATAAAGGAAAAAAGAGTTAATTTATTGTAGATATGGATGTTCTTTTAATTCCTCACGCATTTTTTGAAGTTTCTCACCGTGTAATGGAAATCGGGATAAAATTAAAATTGCTATAAAACATCCGATTGCAGGAAAAACGAACATTATTGTTTTAATTGCAATTTCCACTTCGTTAAGAGGTATATTAGGTACATAATTATTAGCCCATGATGTTCCTTGGAAAACAATTCCGATAGTCAAGATAGCAAATATGGTAGAAAATCTATGAATAAACGCGTTAACACCATAAAAGCTTGCAGATCGTTTTACACCAAATTTTATAGCATCTTCATCAATCACATCACCATGTAATATATCAACATAAAAAAGAGCACCTGATAATGATATTCCTTGAATAGCAGTTACTATAATCCCTGGGATTATGTCACCGGGTCTCATTAGGACAAAGAAAAACAATAAGATGATCCATATTCCTAAAGTAAGCATAAAAGCATTTCGCATACCCAGTTTTTTTCCAAGTCTCATATGCAATGGGAGTAATAATGCAGCAACAATTAATGCTGAAGCTAAAGATATAGTAATTATGAACCCTTGATCTACACCAAGGATATAGGACGCATACAATGGTAGAATCATTATTAACGTGTTAAAAACATACCAAACAAGCATATTACTGAATGTAAATTTAAGAAATGTCTTATTTTTAATGGTTATTTTAAGAGACTCGGAAAATGAAGGCCTTTTTTCAAATATTTCTTGTCCTTCTTCTTTTTCATGAATTCCCTTTAATATGAAAGGTACTGCCGTAATAATAGTTATCACGGCAACCATTAATCCGCCTAGAATATAGTTATTTTTAATTATAACAAGTTCAGCAGGAGTAGTTGTTTCAGTTGGTACTAATGGAGAAAATAGGAGAGAAGGAAGGCTTGCAAAAATGATACCAATGACAGTTAAAGCCTTAACAAAAACATTTGTTTGCGCTCGTTGATGCTCCGTTGGAAACATTTCCGGGAATAATGCATTTACATTCACGTCCCATAAGGTATAGAAAAATTCAAATAACATTATTATGAAAAGGAAATAAATATATTGTAGAAGTTTTTCACTCTCTACAAAAGGAACGGTAAATAAAAAGATCATCATTAGTGATAATGGAATGATTGTTATTACTAAATAGAATTTTCGTTTACCTAATTTTCCCCTATGTCTTGTTCTTTCAGAGAGACCTCCAAGCAATGGATCATTAATACTATTCCATAAGCTCCAAACAATGAATCCAATCATTACCGGAACCGTGCCCAAATTTACAACAGCGAAGTAATAAGTAAATACGAAGAGATTGAAAAATTGATATACCATCTGGTCTGGGATTGCTGAAAGAGCAAAAAATATTTTTTTTTTAAAGGGTAATTTTTCTTCACTCATTTTTGATATCCTTTTTTTTTAAATTTAATAAAATTATTGATAAAGGTAATAGATTTTGATCTTTTTAAAATCATACGATTTCAAATAGTTCAATCTAATTATACACTAACAAATCACTTGAATAACCATGTAAGCTTAATAAAAAAAGTTGATCGGTTATTGATTATGATCCAATTGCTCCAAAAATATGAATTAGGCTTATGATTTTTATCCCGCCTTAGTAAGAGGATTAATGGGCTTCATTTTATTTAAATATTTAAAATTATTATCGATATCATACTTTAAAACCTAAATAAACGAGAGGAAATTTGATGATTAAAGTTTTAATCTTGTATGGGACGAGATATGGTACTACAAAAGAAATTTCAGATGAAATTGAAAAAGTGATTCGTGAGAATGGAATGACTACTGAAAGTTTTAACTTGAAAGAAGTCAATTCGAAAAATATTCCCCCTTTAGATCAGTATGATGGCATAATCATCGGTACGGGAATTAAAATGGGCATGTGGACAAAAGCTGTAAAGAATTTTATTCATAAAAGAAAAAATGAACTAAAGAAAAAACAGGCTTCATTAGCTTTCTATGTTTGCTGTGGAGAAGCACAAAAAGACATTAACACAGCTATCGAGAAATACATCAACCCTAAATTGGAAAAAGTAGGAATCCAATCTGCATTAATAGATGCTTTTGGGGGAGCATATGATTTACGAGAAGGATCTCCAATATCTGGAATGATGAGAAAAATTGTTATTGGCATTATGAAAGAGGAGCGAGGTGTTGAAGATCCTGAGGGAAAATTATATGACTATCGGGATTGGGAACAAATCAGGAGTTTTGCCGACCAATATGTTACAGTATTAAAGAATCTATCATAAAAGGAGCAAGTATCTAAAATCTATCATCTAGAAATTTAATCTAATTTCCTTACAAGACTCATCTGTTTGGGAATGATTCAAAAGATTTCAGAAGGTAGTTCAATATAACTATTATTTATCAATTATTTTATTATTGATGAATGATAAATAAAATCTGATAGATTTAACATCTTAGGTGATCACATAACATGACAGATTTAAATTTGGAAGTAACTTATTTTGAAAAGGGTGGCCCCCTCAATACGGATAAAGCTTTAGAGGTTGCTAAAAAATATGCTGATGAATTTTCTATAAAAGATATTATCATAGCAAGCACGACAGGTATGACTGCAGGAAAAACACTTAATTTTTTTCCTCCTAGTAGGTACAATACTATCATAATAACGCATTCATGTTATTTCGCGGGATTAGATAAAAAACAAGAATTTCCAGAAGAACTAAGAGAAAAACTTGCTGCCGAAGGATTGAAGATATTCACATCCACTCATGCATTAGCTGCGGTATCTCGAAGCTTTCGAATTTCACTAAAACAATGGATGCCTGTGGAGATAATGGCGAAATTTCTCAGAGAAAACTTTAGTCAAGGAGTAAAAGTATGCATGGAAATTGCATCCATGGCTGCAGATGCTGGTTTGATATCAGATATACAGAATGATGTAATTTGCATTGCTGGAACGGGGCGTGGTGCTGATACGGTATGTCTAATAAAACCCATGCCCACGAGCATGTTCGATAAACTGAGGGTTAAAGCAATATTAGCTAAACCTCTATAAAAAACCTAAGTCTTTATTTCTTTTTTTAATTTTAAAGGTTTTGAAGAATTCTAATTCATTTGACACAAGATTTATAAGAAAATAGATAATAAAATCCATTAATTAAAATTTTTAATAAAAATGAGATAAAAAAGGTTTAAATAATTTTTAATTTTTTTCCTACTTTTTCAATAGCTCCTAAAGCCATATTTAAATCATCTTTCGTGAGTAAAGCATTCATTTGAACCCGTATCCGAGACAACTCACGAGCCACCATTGGAAAGACGATTGGTGTGCCATAAATATTTTCTTCTTCAAATAAGATTCTTGCGAGTTCTTGGGCTTTTCCTGGATCTCCAATAATTAATGGAATAATTGGTGTTTGAGAGTTTCCAGTATTATAACCCAAACTCTGAACTTCTTTCTTGAAATAATTCGTGTTATCCCAGACATTTTTTACATGTTGTGGTTCACTTTCAACAACTTCGATCGAAGCAATATTCGCTGCTACAACACCTGGTGGATGGGCTGTACTTAATAAGTATGTTCGACTCTTATTTGCGCAAAACTCGGTAAGATCTTTGGAGCCAGCAACTGTTCCACCAAATACTCCAAAACCTTTTGACATAGAACCTCCCTCAACGTGAACTTTCCCTTGTAAATTGAAATGTGCCACGATACCACGACCCTCACCTAGTACGCCTTCTCCGTGACAATCATCCACGAATATCATTGCGCCGAAATCCTCAGCAACTTTAGCAATTCCCGGTAATGGTGCCATGTCACCGTCCATGCTAAATACACCATCAGTAATAATGCAGATTCTTCTTGCTCCTTCCTTTTCAGCTTCTTTCAATTGCCGTTCTAAATCGCCTACATCGTTATGCTTATAGATGACTCGTTTCGCACCTGATAATCTTACACCATCAATGATAGAACCATGATTTAACTCATCAGATACTACTATGTCTTGTTTACCTACTAACATTGGTATTAATCCTGAATTTACTGCAAAACCAGTCTGACATAAAAGTGAAGATTCGACTTCTTTGAACTTGGCAAATTTTTCTTGAAATTCTCTTGTCAAGTCGAATGTTCCAGCGATAACCGGAACTGCTCCAGCTCCAGCACCATATTTTTTAGTAGCTTCAATGCTTGCTTGGACAATTTTTGGATGAGTTGCCAATCCTAGATAGTTATTGGTGTTGAGCATCAAGACCTCCCTGCCATCTACAACTGAATGTGGTTTAGAGCTCGCTTCGAGATGTCTTATTACCCATTCTAAATTGTTATTTCTTAATTCTGTCATTTCCTCTTTTAGAAATGCAATCGGATTTTTCTTCATATTTTTCACCTTGAAATTTAAAAATTGATCGCTAATTCGATATAATCTTAAGGTATTTAGAAAACTATTTGAGTTTTTCTCATCTAATTCATTAAGGAAAGCAGTGGGAGTAGAAGTGATAAACCTTTTTTAGGTGATAGAATTATGATTTTACACATACTTTTATACAAAAAATTGATTTAAATGAGAAAAATATTAGTAATTGGAGCTGCTGGTCAAATTGGATCAGAGCTCGTACCTACATTAAGGAAAATTTATGGTTCAGAAAATGTAATTGCGACTGGTAGAAATACACCTTTGCCAGAAATTATCACTAAAGGAGGACCAGTAATCTATTTGGATGTACTTGATAAAAGTTCCTTATCTAAAGTGATTTATGAGCGGAATATTGATACAATTTTTCACATGGCTTCACTTTTATCTGCTACTGGTGAAAAAATGCCTCAAGCAGCTTGGAATATAAATATAAATGGATTATTAAATGTTTTAGAAGCTGGAAGATCTTATAGCATTGATAGAATAATTTGGCCAAGCTCTATCGCTGCCTTCGGTCCATCAACTCCAAGAGAAAATACTCCTAATGAAACCATTCTACAGCCATCTACAATGTATGGAATATCCAAAGTATCAGGAGAACTTCTCATTGAATATTATTACCAAAAATATGGGCTTGATACTCGTTCTATGCGATTACCGGGAATTATTAGTAGTGAAACACTTCCGGGAGGAGGAACTACAGATTATTCTGTAGAGATTTTTTATGAAGCAATAAAGCATAAAAAATATACATGTTTCCTCAAAGAAGACACTCGACTTCCCATGATGTACATGCCCGACTGTTCCAAATGCATGGTGGATTTATTAGAAGCAGATTCCTCAAAATTAAAACGGCATGTATATAATGTTACGGGAATGAGCTTTTCAGCTGGAGAATTAGCACGTGAAATACAAAAAGATATTCCAGAGTTTAAGATCGATTACAAACCAGATTTCAGACAAACTATCGCAGATTCTTGGCCTATGTCCATCGATGATTCACTTGCACGAGTAGAATGGGGGTGGAATCCTGAATTTAATCTTTCTAAAATGACTAAAGATATGATAAACATCTTGAGCAAGAGATTATAAATTTATTACTATATATCTTTTTTCTCATGACTAAATATTTCTCTAAATATAATAGAAATTAAATGTAATTAGGAGAAATATATATTTGGTGTTAATGAAATGAAGATTGTTTTTCATAAAAAATTCTATGATTCAAGTTATGCCAATGATCCTGCAGCCGCTCCAGGACGATTGGAAGGAATTATCGAGATCCTTTCAAAAGATGAAGATTTTGAATTCATTAGCCCTGTAGCTGCGGTTGCAGAAGATTTATTAAGAGCTCATACAAAAAGACATTATGAATCCATTAAACAAAATTATAATCTTTTTAAACTATCATCTTTAGCTGCAGGAGGAGCAATATTGGCTGCCGAAAAAGCACAGGCAGGAGAACCCACATTTGCAGTAATAAGACCACCCGGTCATCATGCTTCTTCAGATTCTTGTTGGGGATTTTGTTATTTCAACAACATGAGCATTAGTTTATTAAAATTATTCGCGGAAAGCAAAATCAAATCAGCGTTCGTGCTTGATTTCGATTTACATACAGGTGATGGAAATTTAAATATATTAAAATATCGAGATGATGGATTTAGAGTAGAAATCTTAAACCCTGATGCCAGAACAAACAGAGAATACTTAATAGAAGTTGAGAATTACATGGAAAATTTAGATGATATTGATATTGTTGCCGCAAGTGCTGGATTTGATCAAGGCATAGAAGATTGGGGTGGGCTATTGACTCCTGAAGATTATACTACTATTGGTAACTTGATGAAGAAGCACTCTAAAAGACTTTGCAATGGACGTAGATTTGCCCTCATGGAAGGTGGATATAACCATGATGTTTTACCCATCAATATCAATTCTTTCTGTCAAGGCTTTAAATAAGGAATTCATGAATAAAACCTAAATGTTAATTAAGGAGATATAAATATAAAAGTATTGTCTTTTATCCCCATAATAATAAATTTCTTCTAGTTTATATTACTGAAACATCAATTCATAAAAATAGGCACCTAAAAAAGACACAGTTAAAATTATTGTTAAAAGAATAATCAAATTAAAGTGAAATTTATTTTTCTTCTCCTTTTTTCTTTGTAATTCAATCGATTCCTTTTTTGATTCTCCTGAATTATTCGGATAGACGATATCTACTGCATTATCATGCCAAAATTGATCTAACCGTTTTTTGCCAAAAGCTTGTATGCCACCATAATGCGTAATGAATCTCTTTTTCGCAAACGAACTCACTCCTATGATTTTTGTCAGAGTAGAAAGATAAATTAAATAAATGATAATAAAAAAGATCATGAATTGAATAGGAATAACGAGAAAAGTAAGATCAAGATTAAAATAAAAAATCCCCCAATATTGCGTGTCTACGCATAATATCAAACTGCAAAGGGTTGATCCATAATTGAAAATGATGAAATAAGGATTTTTTATTTTCCAATAATAAAAACATAAAAAGTATAAAATTAACGTGGAAGAGGTCAGACCTAAAAAAATAAATAAATTAGAATAGTAACTCAAACTTACTAAAAACATTATATAAAAATTGATACTTGCAAATATTAAATTTAAATAATCGCTTTTACTATGAATTTTTTTTATTTCTGAACCTGGAGTAAGAATTTGGGTATTATTAATTTTTTATTGCACCAATTTACAATATAAAGTGGATTATTTAAAGATTTTCAGAGATTTCAATTTGTAAAGGATTCGAATCAAATGAAAGATGGAAAAATGAAATAAACTTACTAAAATCAACACGCTATTAGTTATTATAAGAAATAATTATTTCCAGCTTGATTATTTTATTCCCTATCTTTACATTGTTGCTGATAACGTCTCTTTGATCTTGAATCTTTCAAAATTTCTATTTTTTAATAAAAATAAAAGATAATACGTGCCAATTTGAGAATGAAATATCTCGATAATAATAGGATTTTCAATTATTATACTAAAAGCATATTTTTATAAGATTCTGCTTACTATAATCATAATCTAAAATGTAAGAAGGGAAAAAGATGCCTGAAATTAAAGATTTAGATGAAAATATCATTAATGAATTGAAAAAAATAAACAAACGATTAAATAGCATTCATTCATGGCTAGCTGGGTTTATTATTTTACCTATATTATTCTATTTAATGGTTTTTTTCGTGTTTTAGATTTTCAAAAATTTAAATAAATGTTTAGGAGAATTAAACCTATAAATTAGAATGTTGAAATCTTAGTTTAAATCTGTAAGAAAATTAAAAAGGAAAAGATTATGAACTAATTTGATAAGAACTTTCTTGAAATTCTGGTTTATTTTAATATCGTTCCATAAATTTGTAAAAATTTTCATTATCATTTTTTATCATATTCTTTATTTGAACTAAATTTTCTTTAATAAAACATGAGTGCATAACCAAAGATGATTAAAAAAGAGATTAATCATTGAATAACTCGGATTTTCAATAAAAAAAAGGTTAAATTACCTGATAAAATTGTTCTTCAAATTCAGGTTTATCCTTATACTTACCTAAAAATAACAGTGGAGCCATTTTTATGTTTTTAAAGATATAAGATGGAGCTCGAATTCCTGCCTTTTTCAGCGCATCCTGTATTCCTTCGACTTCAGGAGGGCAACCTTTAATCGCTATGAGTTCGTTAATATCTGGATGGTCTTTATTTTTATTGTATTGGCACTGTCCAAGTAAAATTGTCTTATTCATTCCAGGAGTCGGTTCCATTATCTTTCCAGTGAGAATTTCAATGTTATCAAAATCCTTTCCTTTCCACGCTTCTTTAATTGCCATCAAAATTACACCATTAAAAAAGCTACAATAAGTACACATCGTTTCATCATATCTGCGATAACTAATCCCACCAATACCAGCTTTAGCATAAGATAAAGGTAATGTATTGTTATTTTTATAAATGAATTCCCATTCATGAGGAACTGCAAGATCTTCAATAGTTTCTCCTTTTACTTCAATATCGGATAAATCGATTGGACGATTTCTATCTTTAGCTGCTTGAACTAAATGTGGAACAGCAATAGGATCAATGCCTAGTAAGCTTGAACCAACTAAATCTGCTGAAAGGAGGTTTGTTGATGCAACTATAATGTTACTCCTTCGTGCTTTACCATCAAAAGTTGGACCTCGCTCAAGCGTGTAGATTCCATCTATAATTGTAAGACTCGGCGGTGCTTTATTTGCTAATTTGGACACATTATAGTGAAGCGTATATTTAGGATCATCACCATGAAACTTTTTTCGAGATGGAATAGATATCAAACCTTTCAAGTTTTTTAACCCTAAACTGACAACGCATTGAGCGTGCGTTTTGAGTACAGGGACGTCAATTAAAAAATCCGAGTGAAGCATATCGGAGTTCATTTTTGCGGACACTCCTTCTGCTAAGTCCACTTTCTCGAAAGGCCTCTCAAAAATATCGTATACTTTAACATCATATCGTTCCTTAAAGATGTTGTATCCAAGCTTTTCGAACGCATCTTTAGATGTTTCTCTATCTTTTGGGTCTTCTGTAATAACTCCTTCTCCAATGGTGATATCATTAACTCCGTGTTCTTTTAATAATATCAAAATTTCCTCCATTACGCTCGAAGTAGTTAGCATACCCCATTTTGGAAAATCGCAATGTCTATTCCAATAAACCAAATTAGGTTTTATAAAAACTTTCGCGTTAGGATCAAGATTCTCGAACCCCTTTGCTAATTCGACTGCTTTTCGAACTGAGTCTGATCCTTTTTCATATTTTACAATGGATACGACTGATTTATTCATGATATCTTTACCTTTCTTTTTACAGATAATAGTATTTAATTGAATATTAATTATTATAAAAAATAATTTGTTATAGAAATAAATCTAAATGCTATTTGGTTATGATTCCCGTGCTTTATTTTCCCAATCTTCCCTAAGGATAGACATCATTATTTCGTCATGATAGTTTCCATTATGATATCTTGCTTGTCGTTTTCTTCCCTCTTCTATAAATCCAACTTTTTGATATGATTTATAAGCACGAATATTAAATTCATATAGAATTAATTCAATTCTATTCAAATTTAAGGTGTTAAATCCATACTCGACCAACATCTCCATTGCTTCTGTTCCATAACCTTTATTTTGAAATTCTTTCTCTCCAATCGTAATACCAACAGAACAAGATCGATTTTTTGAATTGATGTTTTGAATGGCACAATTTCCAATGATTTTATTAAGGAATTTTTCATCCAATAATAAAATCGAGAAATATACACTATTTTCATCATGTTTAAGCTTATCAAACCATTCTTCTTCAAAATCCCTAGTTAAAGGTTTATACATTATTAGGTATTGTGTTATTTCAGGATCATTAAACCATTTTAGAAAGATATCTATATCTTCTCTTCTGAGAGGTGCAAATTTAATTCGCTTTCCAATTATCATAAATACTAAGATTTCACCAATTTTTAAAAATTTAACGATTAAAGATAATTTAAGATGAAATAAGAAAAGTATTAGAAAAAGATATCATTTCTACGTGCGAAATATTTTACTATTTCAAAAGAAATGATGCAAATTAATGAAATTAAAAAGCAGATTAACCAATCAAAGGCAGTAAGATACATGAAAAAGAAATTAATACCCCATGATGCAAGTGTAACTTGAAATCCCGGAATATACATCAAAGCAAGTAAAACTAAGAATAACATTCCAATCAAAATGTACATGAATTTTGTACTATCTTCTCTTATACTTTTTAAAAGTGATTTATTGGGTCTCCGAATTTGGAAAATTAGAAAGGATTCACAGAAAAATATGGTTGTCATGAGCATTGTGAGAGTCTTTGCAACTTGAAGGGAAACACCAGGAGAATACAACGCAACATTTATATCTGAATAAAGATATGCATCATTTAAAGCCCCAAAATTCCAATTTTCAGGAAATACGGGATATATTCCAGCATACGTTATAAAATACACGACGATCATACTTATTGCTAATAAAATACCAAATATGAATAGTAATAAGAATGTATTTTTACTCAGAATTTCCTCCTCATCACGTGGTTTTTGTTTCATTATCTCTTTTGAAGTAGTATCAAAAGTTAAAATTAATCCTGGAAACATGTGAACAGTTATGGAAAGAAAGATCCATTGCATGCTAAAAGGTTCTGTTAAAAAATAAGGCAAGCCAAAAATAATTGCCAGAATGAATTGCACTATACCTTCAAAAACATTTATACATATATAAAAGAAAACTACAGCACGAACACGTGAAAATATGCCTCTTCCTTCTTCAATTCCGGTAACAATGGAATTAAATGAATCATCACTAATAACCATATCAGATGCTTCTTTCGCAACGTCTGTACCTTGAATTCCCATCGCAATACCAGCATCAGCCATATTAAGTGCAAGAGCATCGTTAACACCATCTCCAGTCATGGCAACTACTTTATCAGCATCTTGATATCGTTCTACAATATCTTGTTTATGTTCCGGAGAAACCCTGGCAAATACCTTGATCCTATTAAAATCATAGAAGGAATCAATATCTTTTATATCCTTACCTTCAACAACTAAATCATTTTCATCATCAGTAACTATTGCAATTTGTTTAGCAATAGCTTTAGCTGTAATTCGTGAATCTCCAGTAATCATTACGACATTTACCCCTGCATCATGACATTCCTTGACGCTTTCTTCTACTCCATCTCTCGGAGGATCTAATATAGTTACAAAACCAATATATATCATGTCTGATTCGCAAACTCCCCTTCCCGATTGATCTTCCTCATCTGGAGGGATAACATCAAGCATTTTGTAACATAGTGATAAGATTCGAAAACCTTGATTTTCATAAGATTGAGAAATTGCGATAATTTTCTCTCGTATATCATCGGTAAAAGATAATTCAGTATTTTTATAAACTACTTTATTGCAGAGAGGTAATAATATTTCATTTGCACCTTTCGTAAAAGAGTAATACTTGCCTTCTTTTTTATAAACTTTGGTCATTCTCTTTACTTTAGAATCAAAAGGATATTCACGTATGTATTCAAAATCATCAAGCATGTGATCTCCCATTCCTTTTTGGAATAATACCATCAAGGCTCCCTCCGTTGGGCTTCCTATTACACTCCAATTATTGATTATTTTACCGGAGATTTCAAGCTCATTTTTGACGAGTGCTGAATTATTGTTCAAAAATCCGGAGATTAATAATAATTTTAATTGTTGGTGGTCATCAATATGCCGAACATATTCTGGATTTTTTGGATCTTCGACAAGAATAATTTCTCCTTCAGGATCATATCCGCTACCAGTAACTTTATATATTGCTCCATTAGTCCAAATGTGTTGAATAGACATCTGATTTTTAGTTAAAGTACCCGTTTTATCACTACATACAACACTTACTCTTCCTAAACTATCAACTGAAGCAAGATTTCTTATTATTACACCTTGATGTGCCATTGCAACGACTCCAGTTAGCAAGATTATGGTCACTAATAACGGGATATTTATTGGTAATAAATCAAGAGCAGCATTTAGACTAGCGACAATTTCTATATGGGTGAATCCACTTGCTATCCACCTAATAAGTAAAATAACTACCCAAAATCCTATAACGATTAATCCAAGCCATTTCCCAAAATTATTCATTTTTTCACGAATTGGAATATCTGAGGTTCCTGCTTCCTCTAATCCTTGAGATATTTTACCAATTTCAGTATTACTTCCCGTTTTTACTGTTATAGCAGTTCCGTTCCCAGTAGTAATATAAGTACCATAAAAAACCATATTATTTCGCTCTCCAATAGAAATATCTATTTTAGTTATTGGTTTTCCCTGATTTAATTTTTTAACGGGTTCAGATTCTCCAGTCAAACTTGATTCATTGACTTCTAAATTTGATGATTGGATAATTCGACCATCTGCGGGAACTTTATCGCCCTGTTTTAAAACCAATAAATCTCCAACAACCACTTCTCTTGTGGGTATTTCTAATTTTTGTCCTCCTCGAATTACAGTTGTAGTCGGAGCGGTCATTTCACGAAGAGCATTAAGCTTTTTAGTGGCTCTGTATTGTTGAATAATTGCTACAATACAATTTAATGCCACTATTCCCAGTGTTAATAGAACAAATGTTAAATTGCCTTCATTACCTAAAATAGCTGCTAAATATAAAATAAGAGCTCCTCCTAAATAAATTACTATCAACCAGTTAAACAATGGAGCTAAATAAATTTTAATAAATCCCTTAGATGCCTTAGGAATTTCATTATAACCATATTTTTGGATTCTATTTTGAGCTTCTTCACGAGGTAATCCAGAAATTGAATTTGACTCGAATTTTTCATAAATTTGACTTAATTCTTGAGTGTAATATGTTTCATTCATTTGAAATTCTCCCGTAACAGACTAGATAAAATTGATAAAAATTTCGTAACGTAATTGATAATAATAAATAGTCTATAACAGTAATTATTTTTAATTTATTTCTTTTTCAAATAAAAAAATAAGGAATTATATATGAAATGATGAAAAGATATGAATTTAAAATATCATATTTTTCGATCTTGCTATATACTTGAAAATTTCAATTCCAACTATTCCTGATGATGCAAATAAAATACATATTAGCCAATCGAATCCACTAAGGAATAAGAAATTAATTTGAAAATCTAAGCCCCAAATATCATTAATATATGTATTTACTGTATGTGAAAAATTGATATGTAATATGTGAATTGCGAGAGTAAAAGTACAAATTAGAAATAAAGATATATTGAATTCTCCTCTAATACTTTTTAATAATGACTTATTTGGTCTTCTAAAACTCCATATAAACATTGTTTCTATGATGTAAATTGTGGTAATAAACATTGTTCTTGCTTTTTGATCTAACAAATCTTGAGGAGTAGATCCTGCGGGAATATAACTTAAACTTGGATTAAGATTCCATTCATTTAATGGAAATACTCCTCCTAATGTCAATTGAAGTACTAACACCAAACTTATTCCAATAAAAGAGGCTTGAAGAACTAACATTAACCACATGTTACGATTTAGTAATTGCTGTTCATCTCGAGGTGGTTCTAGCATAACATCCTTCGGATGTGAATCAATTACAAGAGCTATTGAGGGAAGAGAATGGACAATAACAAAAATATAGATGTGTTGCCATTCTGATGAAAATAATTGAAATGTGGGTATAAATTCATAAGTAAAAAAAACTGCAGCTTCCATGAGATTTAAGCAAATAAAAAAAAAGATAACATTTCGAATTTTTGCAAATAAACCTCTTCCTATCTTCACTCCTTTCTCTATAGATGTAAAATCATCATCTGAGATTATCAAATCTGCAATTTCTTTTGCTACATCAGTTCCCGTTATTCCCATAGCAATTCCAGCATCCGCTAACTTTAAAGCTAGTGTATCATTAATTCCATCCCCTGTCATAGCTACGACGTGTTTTTTTTTACCATTTTGTCCTTGATATCTTCTAACAATAATTTCTTTGTCTGATGGAGCCACTCTTGCAAAAACACTGACTTTTTCAAAGTCCTCATTTGAAAGACCTTGAATTTCTGCTCCTTCTACGACTAAATCACCTTTTTTATATATTCTACATTGAGCCGCAATTGTTTGAGCCGTTTTAGGATGATCTCCTGTAATCATTTTCACTTTTATTCCCCCAGATTCGCATTTAGAAACAGATTCTTGAACTCCTGGTCTTACTGGATCAAGTATGGAATAAAATCCCAAAAATATTAATTCAGCCTCTATACTTTCTCTAATCTGAATATCATCCTTATTAGTTAGTTTATAAGCAATGGCAAGGGTTCTATAGCCTTGGTTTGCTCGTTTGCTTATTAAATCTTGAATATCGTCTTGAATTTCCCTTGAAATTGGTCTTATTGTTCCATTTTGTTCAATTTGAGACGATAATCGTAAAATAATTTCAGGAGCTCCTTTAGAAAATACAATATATTCACCTTTATTTTCTTTTAATTCGCATACTGTTGACATTTTCTTTAATTCAGAAGAGAAGGAAAATTCCTTGATGACGTCATACTTATTCTTTATATCATAAGTAATGAAGCCTGCTTTTTCGGCTAAGATTAATAAAGCGGATTCTGTTGGCGAACCAATTGCTCTTCGCACTGCTATTTCTTTTCGATCTCTCATTTTCACTTTAACGTCTTCATAGATCAACTCTGCGGTATTATTCAATATGCTTGAATCTACAAATTTTTGAAATGTTGGATTGTCATTTAAATTGATTTCTTTATCGTTTAATATAATATAACCATCTGGTTCGTATCCAGATCCTGTTACATCATATTCCAATCCATTTAACCAGAATTTATTCACGCACATTTCATTGCGAGTAATTGTTCCTGTCTTATCAGCGCATATTATAGAAACTCGACCCAATGATTCAATTGCAGCGATATTTTTAACAATAACACCGCTTTGAGCCATGTTCAAAACACCGGTTATTAATACTAAAGTCGACAATAAGGGTAAGTTAATTGGCATTACATTCATGGACCGTAAGATAGAACTGCTTAAAGCTTCAGTAATATAATGCCCGTAGAAATTACCTTCACTAATTAAAAAGATAAATTTATAGAAGATTAAGATAATCAAAATAGAAATAAGTAAACTACCTAATATGTAACCTAATTTATTTAATTTTCTGGTTAAAGGTATCTCTTCTACACTTCCCATTTCATTAAGCTGGTTTGAAATTTTTCCAATCTCCGTATTAATGCTTGTTCCATAAATAATGACTTTTCCACGACCTGTATTCACATAAGTACCCATGAATACGATGTTCGATTGTTTCTGAAGTGGGAGAGAAGTCATCTCAAGGGCATTCTCTTTTTTTTCTACAGCCTCTGATTCTCCTGTAAGTGGTGCTTCATCTATTGTTAAGTTAATAGCTTCGATTATTCTTCCATCAGCAGGAATTTTATCTCCTTGTTCAATTAATACGATATCGCCTGGAACTATTTCTTTGGTTGGGATTTCAAATTGAATACCATCTCGTAATACTGTTGCTTTTAATGCGGCTATTTTTCGTAAAGAATCCAATGCTTTTTGGGCCCTAAACTGCTGAATGATTACAGTAATCGAATTAATAATAACTATAGAAAACGTGAATAAAGCAGATCCAAAATCTCCAAGAATTATTACAAATGCTCCCGTAAATATTAAAATAACAATTAAAAAATTAAAAATTGGTGATAAATAAATTTTCCATAAAGATTTTTTAATTTTTGGTAATTCATTATAACCATATTTTAAGTACCTGTCGTTTATTATTGACGTACTTAAGCCCTTATTGATATCTGTCCCAAACTCGGATGCGACGTCTTCAGCCGTCAAATTATAATACTTTATTCGTTGAGATATTGATTGATTCATGATGATCCTAACTGCATTTTAACTATCAAAAAGTAATTATAAATTAGCATTCAATGTTTATTAATTGTATAATAATATCAGGTAAAAATAGTTAGGTTAAATTGTTAATTCTTGGGGATCTCCTAAGATATCTTTTAAAATATGAAATTTCTTTCTTATTGTTGTGCTAGAAAATTTGCTTGTTTCTTCTACTAGACTTTGAGTGAGGATTTTTGGATCTTCAAGAGTTTGGCCAATATAGTAGATGAGTCCTGCTGTAAAGGCCTTATAGTTCAGATTTTGAAGGTATGTATAAGACACGCGTTGAAGTAACTTATTTGCTAGTAATTGCATGTTAATTTTTAATCTTTCAAACTCATTCTTGTCTTGAAAATGGCTTTTTATTAGTTCAAAAGGGATGTGATTTAGATCTTTTTGAAAGAGAATCATTATTTTCTCTTTTATCTCTTTTTCTAATTCTTGTGGAGTGTTTAATTTTTTTTTGTTAAGCCTTACTTCAGTTCTTAATATTTTTTCCATGGCGTTACTAAGCATTTTCTTATTAATTTTATGCCCTAATTCTCGAGAAACCCTAATAAATTCTTCTAATCTTATGTTAGTACTGTCCTTTATTTCCATCCATACAATAGCTAAAAATATTATTATCATGTTCTGATAAGTTTCTCTATGATATTTATTGTATCTAAGATAATTATCCTTGATAGTCTTATACTTATTATTATCGATGTTCAAACCGATTCCATAACTTTTTAATAGTTCGATGGTTTTCTTTTGTTCTGTAAAATTTGTATGGTAATCCCTATACCAAATATCTAAAGTTTTTAATTTCTCATATTTTTGTTTGATAGCGGGATCTTGTATTGCTTTCGAATCACTTGCTCGTATTTTTCTTTCATATTCTTCTTGATTATCTGAATAATGTCCGGAAGAAGATGAAGAGCCAAAATCTAAAGATTCATCAACAATTAATCCACAATCTTGACATACAATAAAAGGACCATCTTGTATTAGATTCTGATGAGTACATATTGTTGATTCAGTATTGTGTTGATTTTCTTGATTCAATTAAAGCAAATCCCTTTTTTTTCAATTTTTGTAATATGGTTCAAAAATAAAAAAATGATAAATATACATTTAAATTTTTATAAAAAGCCCACCAATATTAATTATTAAATCTTGTAAAACTTTTAAATTCTAAGTGAACCTTACGATGGATCGAGAAATCATTATAAAATGGCTAAAGATTTTCAGTATTGGATATGTTATTATTTTTGCTTTAGAATTGCTAAATATAATACTCTTTAGCAATGTCATTATTCTTTCAATTGATAGTGAACAACTAACAATCTCTAATTTGATATTTAACTCTGGTTATGCTAATTTACAACTCGTGATATTATGGATATTTTATGGGATCAGTTCTGGTGCATTCTTTATTTTAGGAGTCGCTCTTTTTAGGATTGCACGACAAAATAAACGAGAAAATCAAATATTGACTAAAACGCTTTTGATAACTGGTATGTTCATCATAATGGCAAGTTTTTTCAGATATGAATTAATCTACTTAATGAACAAGGAGTTAATAAATACTGGAAGTTTTTCTGCCATATTCATGAACGTGATCTACAATCATTCAATTACTCCTATTTTAGGCGCTTGGATGTGGAATATATTTACAATTATAACACTCAGCATACTAGTATCTTCATTAATTATTAGTGCTGTAGGTGTCCAATGGGGAATCCTTCAATATCATGAGATAAAAGCTGAATAATCCTTTTCATTCCATTTTATTAAAAATAAAAAAGAAAATTACAATAATGATAGCAAATTTTAATTTTTTTGAAGGTATTTAACCTAATTTATGAAATCTCCTATGAGAGGATCGTTTTTATTTGTTTGGCTCTGCTTCTAAGCGTTACTTCCGTAATTTTTGCTACATCTGCTACATTTGATTGCGTTTTGCGCACGCTGTTATCTTTTGCTGCAATATATATACAAGCTGCTGCTAAGCCTTTAGGGTCCTTACCCGTGCGTTTTAAACCACTCATGGATGCTTGTCGAAGCATGTCAATTGCAACTTTTTGTATTTTCATGGGAAGGTCTAGTTCATTACCAAAACGAAAGACTAAACTTTCAGCGGTGATTGGTTGATATCGTAATCCTAACTGCGGTAATACTTCTCGAATTATCATGGCAAGACTACGATGCACTGTACGTCGAGGTGTCATTGATGCTTCACAAACTTCATCGAGTAATCGTGGAAAGTCATGAACTCTGATTGCTGCATATAGTGATCCAGCAATAAATCCATTGATGGATCTACCCATCGTTAACTTTTTCTTAGCAACAATGCTATATATCTTCCAAGCTGTTTCACTAATATATTCTGGAATATTGAGTTTTGAGGTCAACATTTTAAGTTTAGGTTTTGCTTCCCAGAAGTTCCGTTCAATACTAGAAATCAATGAATTCTGGATTTTTGATAACCTTGAAAAGAGTGCCTGTTCTTTTGGACCAATCGATTTACCTTTAGAGTCTGTTTTCGTCGACGGAAGCATTGTCCGCGGACCAAAATCTCTCCATCTTGGTTCAGTACGCCTTCTTGTTTGAATTTCTTCTATTGTGTAAGCTCTTCGTTCATTTCCAACAAAAGTTCTTTCTGAAATTATTCCACAATTCAAGCATACTTTATTTCCCCCTCTCTCTTCAATAGTTGGATTATCACAACAAGCACTTATAGGAGATAAATTACCCTCATTAAGGTCTTTATTTTTGATGAGCTCTCGGTAGCTATGGTTCATAATATTTCACTTTGAGTATTTATCACAAATAATGAATTAAAGAGAATAAACACGTATTTCTGAGTAAAAAATAGTCATTATTATTTCTTTAATAACTTAATATCTGCTGTAAAGAATTAATTGATTAATCGGCTATATAAATGTTTTCATGATTGATTAATTATTTGAAAAATTTTTTGAATTTTTCCCACTCATTTCCCTTAATTCATACGATTGTTCACAATTTTGTATTATATGAAAAAAAAATATTAATTATTCTGCAATTTATATATAATATCTTATAGGTGAAAAATGACATGGAATTTTATGATGTAATAAAAAGTCGAAGAAGTTTTCGCATATACAAACCTGATATGCCTGAGAAAGAAAAAATCGAAAGGATTTTAGATGCTGCTAGGCTAGCTCCTACTTGGGCCAATATGCAAGGAATGCATTATATTGTTGTGAAGGATCCAGAAAAAGTTAAATCAGTATGGAATGCCGTTGGACAGAAGCAAAAATTTGTAGAAGCTCCGATTTTTATTGTTGGGGCTATTAAAGAAAAAGGTTCAGGTACTAACGGAAATGGAGAGAAATATTACCCTGTAGATTTTGGAATATGTTTTGAACATCTGATATTAGCTGCTACTGCAGAAGGATTGGGAACTTGTTGGATAGGTTGGTTTGATGAAAATAAATTAAAAGATGCATTAAATATTCCTAAAACTTATCGAGTATTAGGTCTCACACCATTAGGCTATCCGATAAAACAAAAAGAGTCAGTACAAGAACGACATTCTCTAGAACAAATCGTCCATTATGATAAATTTTAATTAGAAATCTTCTCTTTCTTTTCTCACTTTACGATGAAATTCTAAAATAATTTCAAATAATACTAACAACTTATTTATTTATGAAAATTATTCGAATTGATGTTAAAAAGAAGTCAATCTCTCACGATGTAATCACCAAAAATTCGAAATACTTTTTTCTAGGTGCTCGTGGTCTAACCTCTCAAATTGTTTCGGATGAAGTAAATCCCCAAGCTGATCCGTTAGGTCCAGAAAATAAGTTAATTATTGCTAATGGCATGCTCGCGGGTAGTCCTTTTCCAAATTCAGCGAGAACTTCAGTAGGAGCTAAAAGTCCATTAACTAACGGAATTAAGGAAGCTAATGTGGGGGGAAGGTCTGCGATGATGCTTGCCAGGCACGGAATTAGAGCATTAATCTTTGAAAATATTTCAGATGATTTACAGATCTTACTCATTAATGATGATAAAATTGAATTGGTCGATGCAGAGGTCTATAAAGGACTTGGAAATTATGAACTT
>Ga0315542_1000517_pt1 | contig 24323 bp, 16 predicted proteins | sample SalMarSW160120MG_FD_202541 | JGI IMG/M metagenome (GOLD analysis project Ga0315542, IMG submission 202541) | Salt marsh sediment microbial communities from the Plum Island Ecosystem LTER, Massachusetts, United States - Salt Marsh Sediment SW1601-20 ... | reverse complement strand
ACCAATTCATGGCCGATAGATATACTTACAACTGGCGATGTCTATGTTGCCGATGGTTACGGGAAGATTGCCGATGGTACGCTGATTGGTGATAACCTTGGAAATTCGATATTTGCAAAATCACAGAGAGGTGTGATCTTCTTCGGTTCTGTAAGGGACCAGGAAGGACTTGAAGATATAAAGGGATTCAACGGCTGGATAAAAGGCTCCGACCCTTCGTATATTCAGCAGATGATGCTGACTTCAATTAATGCGCCTATCCGTATTGGAAGAGCTACAGTGCTACCCGGCGACGTGGTTCTGGCAAAAAAATATGGGGTTATTTTTATTCCGGCTTATCTTGTTGAAGATCTTGTACTGACATCTGAAGTAACAGCCCTCCGCGATGAATTTGGTCACCAGCGTCTGAAAGAAAAGAAATACCTTGCCGGTCAGATAGACAGTCAATGGAGTGAAGAGATCAAAAAAGACTTCCTCGATTGGTTGAAAAATTATCCCGGCAAGCTGCCAATGACAAAAGAAGAGCTTGATAACTACCTGAAAGAAAGAAACTACTAACGGACGATCACATCTTTTAAATTATCTGAAAAATGAAAAATATATTGAAACAAATAACTGAAAAGAATAATCTCAGGGAATCAAAAGGTGCTGAAAGATCAGAGGAAGAAATTACCGGTACCGCTTTTTCAAACGGACGGAGAAGTTTTCTTAAAAAGGCAGCTCTTGGTGGAATAGCATTAGGAGGATTTATGAAGCTGTCGATAGAAGACACCCTAGCTCACGCAACCTCAAAAGTACAGCGATCTTCCAGTCCTTCCGACCTGAAGATTACCGATATGCGATATGCATTAACAACAGTTCTGGGAGGCACGGCTATCATTCGTATTGACACTAACCAGGGAATATACGGACTTGGAGAAGTAAGAGATGGCGCTGACCCGCGATATGCACTCATGCTGAAGAGCCGGATACTTGGGCTGAATCCCTGCAATGTGGAAATGATTTTTAAGATTTTAAAACAATTTGGAGGTCAGAGCCGTCAGGGAGGTGGCGTAAGCGGAGTGGAAATGGCCATGTGGGATCTATGCGGAAAAGCTTACGGCGTGCCGGTGTGGCAAATGCTGGGAGGAAGATACAGGGATAAGATCAGGTTATATGCTGATACACCTGAAGCAAAATCACCGGAAGAACAAAGGAAACTTATAAAATACCGTACTGAGGATCAGGGCTATACCTGGCTTAAGATGGATTTATCCATTAATGAATTAATGGACATCCAGGGTACCCTGGTAAATCAGAGTTACTGGCAGAAGAATGGCCAGCTTAATCAATGGCAGGGTAATTACATGTCATATCAGAACACCTTACACCCCTTCACGCAGATTCAAATAACAGATAAAGGGCTGGATGAACTGTGTAAAATAGTTGAAAATGTACGCGATATGGTTGGATACGATATTCCTCTTTCTACAGATCACTTTGGTCATTTTGACCTGAATAACGGAATTCGGCTGGGTAAAGCCCTTGATAAATACCGGCTGGCATGGATGGAAGATATTGTTTCGTGGGAACTTACAGACCAGTGGAAAACACTGTCTGATGCACTGGAAACACCAATGCTTACGGGGGAGGACATCTACCTGCTGAATTATTTTAAGCCCCTGATCGATACCCATGCAGTCGACATTGTCCAGCCAGATTTAGCAACTGCAGGGGGTATATTGGAGACTAAAAAAATTGGCGACTACGCTGAAGAACAAGGTGTTGCAATGGCAATACACCAGGCCGGCACACCTGTTTCTTTCATGGCTGATGTACATTGCGCCGCAGCAACACAAAACTTTCTGGCGTGCGAGCATCATAACATAGATGTACCATGGTGGGAAGGCCTGGTCAAAACAACTGACGGCAGACAACTGATCACCAAAGGATTTGCAAATGTGCCCCTCGATGCTCCGGGATTAGGTATCGAATTGAATGATGAAGAGGTTAAGAAACATCTTCATCCTAAATCAGGCGGATACTTTGAACCGACTCCTGAATGGGACGAAAAACGTTCTCATGACAGACTCTGGAGTTAGTTCGAAAAAGTCCTCAAAATCAGAATTGCAGAATCATTTGTAATGATATAGTGATACTTTCTGAATGCTTGTCTTACCGGCCGGAAGCTTAACGCCTGTTCCCGACCATGTGCTTGCATGAGTCTCATCACCATTTAATCTTCTTTCCGGTATCCAATTTCCGTCTTTAAATGTTCCTTCGTCCACTGCATCAATTCCTATTCGCATTGAATCATCCTTAGGTATAAAGAAAACATCGAGGCCTTTCCCGGCAACAATGTATTCATCCTGGCCTGTTCTCACAATAAGCCCTCCTGCTGTACCTGTCTTTCTGCCAGAGGCCAGGTCAGCCTTTATGAAATAGTCTCCCAATTCGAACTCCTGTTCCGGGGAAATTGTATCAACCAGGATTCCTTTCATAGTCCCTTTGCCCTGGTTTTCAAGAATAAAAGATGACATGTCCTGCAGAATTTTATAACTTTCATCCAACGGATCATTTACCATATTAATCTCTCCATCAATCCCGAACGGTGCGAAACATCCGGCACTGTATTCCCCAAGAACGTAAAATACCCTGGCTGCACCAAGCTGACCTCCTCTTGTCTCTGGTATAAATAAAGGATTACCGCTTCTTGTATATTCCCGGCACACCCACACAAATTCATCCGTATAAATATCCGGAGAAATAAAATCTATTGATGGAGCAGCAGCACGCCAAATATCAATAACCTGGGGTAAAGGACCACCTGAAGGATACCTCCCCGGCCAATAACTGAAAGGTTGTTTTAACCAGGCATTTACATACATGGGGAGAGGATATTTACTTTTCCCTTCTGATGCAATTTTTTCAACATATCTGGCATAATTCCATGCCATAAAAAGTTCTTCAGTATAAAAGGAATAAAATTGCCAGTCTTCTTTATCAGGTCTGAATTCACTTTTTCCAAAGATCTCTTCCCACGATCCTGTGGTTTTAAATCCATTCGTTTTCCAAACATTATATAATTCAGGAAACAGGTCCTCTTTATGGGCAACAAGATAATCCATCAATTCCTTAGGTACCTGACTGTAATAAGCTATATTGGCCGGATCGCTGAAATCTCTTCGTGCATTTCCCGGTGTATTGCCAATATTATCCAATATACCCATTTCATTCTCAACCTGCATTAAAACAACCGTCTGCTGTTTGGCATCTACCTTTTTAATATGCCGCATTAGTGCTGCAAATGCTTTTGCATCGGCTTCACATGAGGCATTACCAAATGTCGATAAAATCTCCAGCGATTTTCCCTGCTCATCTTTTACTCTTGGATATTTTTCATAATCCTTCTTCACCCATGATGGCATATATGTAGATCCGGCGTTTTTCCAACTGGCGAACCAAATTAATCCCAACTTCAGATCTGCTTTTCTGGCACCTGTTATTATGCTGTCGACCAGGGCAAAATCAAATTTTCCTTTTTCAGGTTCAATAAGTTCCCAGGAAACCGTGGCAATAACGGAGTTCAGATTCTTTTTCGCCAGCGCTTTCCATACCGGCTCCATATAAGTAAAACCTCCGCATGTGGAATTATGCAATTCCCCTGAAAGCATAAGGAATGGCTTCCCTTCAACAATAAGCCTGGTAGCTGTACCCTGTTTTTCAAGATGGGGAATTTGCCTGGAACCACCGTGTGACTCAAAGCCTGAAGATAGATTTCCGTTTTGGGTGCACCTGCATAATGTAACCATTATTAGTGCACTCAAAAAAATTTGGAAAAAACTCTTTAAATTTTTCATATATAGTTATTTTTAATCAATTTAATTATTCTATTCTTACAGCTCAGTCGCCAGCAGGAGCAAGAAGCCAGCCTCCGAGAAATACCTAATCCGGTATATCTTCCGCTACAGGTTTTCCACGCCAGAAATTTGCAAGGACTGAGCCGGTAACATTCATTAAAGGTCCGAATATTGCAGGGGCTAATCCTACAGTCGCAATCTTGCCCATCTGCAAAGCCAGCCCTGAAGCCAATCCACCATTTTGCATGCCTACCTCAAAAGCAATTGTACGTCTGTCTTTCTCCGGCATGCCTGCCAGCCACGAAAGCCAGTAACCAAGTGTATAGCCGGTAAGGTTATGCAGGAGGCTCGTTACAATCAGCAGCGCGCCGACCTCCAACAGGCTGTCGCGGCCTGAGGCAGTTATTATTGTTACTATAACAGCTATTCCAACCATCGAAATCAATGAAAGTATTTTCTCCATAAACTTACTGTCGCCTTTGACAAACTTTGATATGATTATTGATCCCACCATCGGGAGAATAAAGAACCAGCCTGTCGATTTGAAAAATTGAATAATGAATCCGGAGAGATCTGCATTTTTCGATTTCATGAATACAAGATTTGTAAGCATTATAATGACCAGGTATGCAAGAAGCTGAATAAAAATTGATTTCCTTCTTTCTTTCCCTTTTGAAAAAAGATTGAAAATGAAACCAGCAACAACAGGTAAAATGATCATATTCAGGATATCGAGCATCATACTCCAGAAATCAACTTCAATATACTGGCCACCAAGCCATTTCATCAACAACGGCGTCACTAAGGGAGATAAAAGAGTTGAAATTGCTCCTATTGTAACAGCCAGTGCAAGGTTTGCTTTTGCAAGGAATGACATCACGTTTGATGCAAGTCCGCTTGGGACACAACCAATCAGAATTATGCCTGCGGCAATTTCAGGTGGAAAATTAAAAATTCTGGCTATCCCGAAACCTACCAGAGGCATAATCATATAATGAGAAAAGACACCGATAAATACTCCTTTAGGCATTTTAATTACTCCCGCAAAATCATTGAAGCTCATCTGGGAACCCATACCAAACATAATAATCTGTAATAGAGGGACAATTAGCTTTTTAAATTGAAAATCACCAACTGAAATGAAATACTGGGGATAAAACATTGATGTAGCAACAGCTGTAAAGATCCAAAGTGTATAGGAAAAACCCCTGGTTTTCTGAAAGCCTCTTACTCCAAGGGCAAGCGCAATTAATCCTGCTATGAGTAAAGGACCTGTAAAAGTTGATATTCCGGCTAAATAAGAAATTCCGGAACCGGCACAACACAATAAAGAAAGAATTAATATCCCCCTGAATAACTTGTTTTTCATCACTGATTGAGGTATGTCAGGTTGTTTTGGCTGAAATTATTTTACATCAGAATAATAATATACGAAAATATAAAAATAATTATGATATTCGTTTTCACTAACTTTGTTTAATGAAACCCTGTTCTTAAATTTAAGATCGTTAATATCCTTAAAATGGAAACAATTATTAAAACAATGATCTCCCCTTTTTATGTGGCTTTAATGTTGTTCTCCGCCTGCAGTAAAGGGAACAACCCCGAACCCGTTATTTCCATTGTAGATGTTTCACAGGTCAGAATTACCACGGAATCAACGATGATATTTAATATAAACCTTGATAAAACGGTTAATAACAGTGTATCGGTAGATTATACATTAGTGGATGGGACAGCAACAGCTCCTGATGACTATGTGGCATCTTCAGGGACCATTACAGTTCCGGCAAACCAGACAAGGGCATCCATTAATGTTCAGATTACCGGAGATCCAACCAATCTGAGACAACCCAACCTGCAGTTCACCATTCAGTTAAGCAACCCAAAACTTTGCACTATAGGCACTTCTACAGCAACAGGTACAATAATTACTCAAGATGGAACATATCTGCCAACAGACAACACAGGATATACTACTCCTCTAACATATCCCGGTTATACGCTTGTATGGAGTGATGAGTTTTCAGGAAATACTCTCGATCTGAGTGCCTGGAACCAGGAATTAGGAACTGGTAGTGGAGGATGGGGAAATAATGAACTGGAATATTATACTAATAGTAAGAAGAACACATTTGTTTCCTCTGGTAATTTAATAATCGAAGCCAGGAGAGAGGACCTGGGTAACTCAAAGTATACATCCGGGAGAATGACTACCCAGAACAAAAAAGTTTTCAAATTCGGACGTATTGACATAAGAGCAAAATTACCTGTAGGAAAAGGTTTTTGGCCGGCATTATGGATGCTAGGAACGAATATTAACACGGCTGGGTGGCCGGCATGTGGAGAGATAGACATTATGGAACTTATTGGGACCACTCCATCGATTGCATATGGCACCATGCACTGGGGTTCCTCCACCAGTCATAGGTCAAAAGGATCAAGTTATGAATTGTCATCCGGAGATTTTTCAGATGAGTTTCATGTATTCAGTATTATATGGAAACTGGATAATATTTCGTCGTATGTAGATGACCAGTTATTCCTCGAGACCTCGGCATCTGATGTTGGTGCTTACGATTATCCTTTTAATGCCGATCAGTTTTTTATATTCAATGTAGCAGTAGGAGGCAACTGGCCCGGTTCGCCTGATAATACAACCATGTTTCCTGAAAGGATGTTCGTGGATTATGTTAGAGTATTTCAATAATACGGCATAAAATGAGCAGAATAATTGTAATCGGCAGTTCCAATACCGATATGGTTATAAAGTCTAAAAAACTGCCTGCACCGGGAGAAACCATATTAGGAGGTACATTTCTTATGAATCCCGGAGGCAAAGGAGCTAACCAGGCAGTCGCAGCTGCAAGACTTGGGGGAGATGTAACATTGGTAACAAAGATCGGAAATGATATGCTTGGTTCTGAGGCTATAGACCTGTTTGGCAATGAGAATATTGACACGAGGTATATTATAAACGATCCGATGAACCCATCAGGTGTTGCACTAATAATAGTTGATGACAACGGGGAAAACAGTATTGTGGTAGCTCCCGGTTCAAACGGCACACTTTCGGCATATGACATCAAAGAAGGAGTATTTGATAATAAAGAGGACGTCATATACCTCATGCAGCTTGAGATTCCTGTAAGTACCGTTGAATTTGTGGCACAAAAGGCTTTGTTGAAAAATAGCAGGGTTATACTGAACCCTGCGCCAGCAGGACCTCTTTCCAATGATCTTCTGAGTTGCATATATATTTTAACACCAAATGAAACAGAAGCTGAATTGCTGACCGGAATTAAAGTAACTAATTCATTATCTGCTCAAAAGGCATCTGACGAGTTGCACCAAAAAGGCGTTAAAAATGTTGTAATAACAATGGGATCATCAGGTGCGTATATCTCAACCGGGGCAGTTTCGAAAATGGTTCCTGTTATTCCAACGAAAGCTATTGACACAACAGCTGCCGGTGATGTGTTTAACGGGGCTCTTGCTGTGGCACTGTCTGAAGGAAAAGAACTGGAAGAGGCTGTTATTTTTGCCAACAAGGCATCTGCCATCTCAGTAACACGCATGGGAGCACAGGCTTCAGCACCGTACAGGAATGAAATCTTATCATAAAACCGTAACGTAGGGACGTTGCATGCAACGTCCCTACATAATGACATTACCAAAAAAATCAATAAACAATGAAAAACCTCCTGACCTTTCTTATCCTGACTGTGATATTAATTCATGGTTGCTCAAGTGAAACTGGCAACAAAAAGCCTGAACCGGTTAAGATCATTTTCGATTCCGATCTTGGTCCGGATTATGATGATGTTGGAGCCCTGGCATTCCTTCATGCAATGGCCGACAGTGGGAAAGTTGATATTCTTGCCACGATAGCATCGAACAAGAACGAACTTGTTGCTCCGTCAATTGATGTAATCAATACCTATTTCAGGCGACCAGGTTTGGCTATTGGCGCCCCTAAAACAGATGGAGTCAGCCTGGGTTCATCACAGCACTGGGCCGATTCAATTGTGGCAAAATATCCTCATATAATTAAATCGACTGACGATGCGCCTGATGCAGTAAATATTTATCGGAAGATTCTCAGTAGTCAGCCTGACAATAGTGTGACAATAGTTACAGTCGGCTTCCTTACAAATATTGCTAATCTGCTTAAATCGCAGGCCGATAATGTCAGTCCCCTCAACGGGCTGGATCTTATCACTAAAAAGGTTAAGTTGCTGGTGTCGATGGCCGGGAAATTTCCTGAAGGAAAGGAATTTAATATTTATATGGATTCGACCTCTTCAAGGTATGTATATGAAAACTGGCCCGGACAGATTATTTTTACGGGATTCGAAATAGGATGGGAAATACATACAGGATTACGATTAATAAATTCTCCGGTAATTAATAGTCCTGTAAAAGACGTTTTCAGAATAAGCATTCCTCTGTCAGAAGAGGATAAAAACGGAAGAATGAGCTGGGATGAGACTGCAGTCCTCATAGGGGTTTATGGCACTGATGGGTTTTTTGATACGGTGAGGGGAAAAATAATTGTTAATCCTGACGGGAGTAACAGCTGGGAGAATAATCCCGAAGGAAAGCAGGAATATGTGGTTCAGAAAATGCCGGTTGATCAGATGAGCAGATTCATAGAAGACAGGATGATGCATGTACCGGTTAAATTCAGGTCAATCAAGCCTGAGGTTCTGAAAGATAAAATTGCCGGAGGATGGGCCGGCAAGATGATTGGTGTAACTTATGGAGCTCCTACTGAATTCAGGGCACAGGGCAAATTGTACAGCGATTCGATTAAATGGAAACCAGCTGATGTAAAAGGAAGCATATGGCAGGATGATATATATGTCCAGCTTACTTTTTTGATGTCAATGGATAAATATGGTATGGATGCACCTGCTAAAAAATTCCAGGAGATGTTCGCAAAAGCCGGCTATCCTCTCTGGCATGCCAACATGCAGGCCAGAAAGAACTATTACGATAGCATATTTGCGCCACAATCAGGAAATCCGGAATATAATATTCATGCTGATGATATTGATTTCCAGATTGAAGCAGATTATATAGGATTTATGTGTCCGGGAATGCCTCAGACAGCTACAGCCATTGCAGAAAAAATAGGTCATATAATGAATTATGGCGACGGAGTATATGGAGGGATTTTTGTTTCAGCGCTTTACGCGGAAGCCTATTTTGATTCCGATATACCCGGCATCATTGACAAGGCCCTGTTATCGATTCCGTCAGGGAGTGACTACTACAAAATTATCAAAGATGTAATAAAATTGCACCAGCATTACCCTGATGACTGGAAAGCAGCCTGGAAAGAACTCGAGGATAAATGGGGTGATGTGGATATCTGTGGTGCCGGTTCCGCCTTTAACATCGATGCCAAATTCAACGGAGCTTTCATAGTTCTGGGTTTGCTTTACGGAGAAGGCGATCCTGTAAAAACTCTTGAGATAACCACCCGTTGCGGGCAGGATTCAGATTGCAATCCGTCAAATGCCATGGCTGTACTGGGCGTAATAAAAGGGTTCAAGGGTCTCCCCTTAAACATGCAGGAAGGAGTATCGGCAATTGGTGATTCTGTTTTCATCAATACAAGCTATTCCTTTAATTCAGCTGTAAGCAGTACCTATAAATATGCAACAGACCTTATATTGAAAGATGGCGGAAAACTTACTGATAATAAAATACTTATTAAAACACAGGTACCTGTTGCACCTCAACTTGAAGTTTCATTTCCTGATGTTGTTTTTGATAAGAATATATCAATATTCGACAAAAAAGCCTGGTCGTTCAAAGGAAAATGGAGTACCTATGAAGTGACCGGTGATGACAAAAAGATGTATAAACAATCGATGTTTGCTGAAAAAGCCGGCGATGAGCTTGATATTTCTTTCACGGGAACCGGAATCTCATTAACTGGCAACTGGTTCAAAGACGGTGGGAAAGCAGATGTTTATGTTGACGGAGCTCTGAACCGCACCATCGATACTTACTATGACTTTGCTAACCAGCAACATACTGAAAGTATCTGGCATGTATTGGATCTGCAGCCGGGTGACCATAAAATAAGGCTTGTGGTTAAAGGGGAGAAACGACCTGAATCGGCAGGAACCCGTGTTTATATAACGCAGGCAATTATATTCAAAACAGCCAGGAAGAAAAATGAAACCTGGAAATTCTCCTTTGAGAAATGATTTTAAAACCCACCCCTGCCCCTCCCAGCCTTGCTTCGCCGAAGCGGCTACGCGAAGGCGAGGGAGGGGATCATTGGGACCAACTTTTATCTTTTAACCTTTATCTTTTATCTTTTGTATCATGTTCATACCACAAAGTTATTCGCTGGCCATAATCCTATGCGTTGTTACAATGCTCTGCTGGGGATCTTGGGGAAACACTCAGAAACTGGCAGGTAAATCCTGGCGGTTTGAACTTTTTTACTGGGATTATGTATTGGGCATTCTACTGTTTTCTATTCTTCTGGGATTTACGCTTGGCAGCAACGGATCAAGCGGCAGGAGCTTTGTGGAGGATATACGCCAGGCTTCACCTCACAATATACAGAATGCCATGCTGGGCGGTATAATTTTTAATGCATCCAACATATTACTGGTTGCTGCTATGGCTATAGCAGGAATGGCAGTGGCGTTTCCTGTCGGGGTTGGGATAGCCCTTGCTCTCGGTGTTATTATCAACTATATAGCTGTACCTAAAGGAAATCCGGTATTATTATTTCTTGGTGTGGGATTTATAGTCGCTGCTATACTACTTGATGCCATGGCTTATAAAAAACATAGTGTCACACTTCAAAAGGTGTCAAAAAAAGGTATTATTCTGTCTATAGCTGCCGGAGTTCTGATGGCCCTTTTTTATCGGTTTGTAGCCAGTTCGATGGCCTCAGGTTTTGAACATCCGGAAGCAGGAAAGCTGACTCCTTATGCAGCAATATTCTTTTTTGCATTAGGAGTACTGGTAAGTAATCTCCTGTTCAATTACTTCATAATGAAAAAGCCATTCGAGGGTGAGCCATTATCGTTCAAGGATTATGCAAAGGGCAGTTTTGGTGTTCACCTGACCGGTGTTCTGGGAGGTGTTATATGGAACATCGGAATGTCGATGAGCATTATTGCATCGGGGAAAGCGGGATTTGCCATCTCATATGGATTGGGACAGGGTGCTACGCTTATAGCTGCCTTATGGGGCGTTTTTATCTGGAAAGAGTTTAAAGGAGCTACAAAATCAGTCAACAATCTGGTTTTCCTGATGTTCATTGCCTACCTGGCCGGGCTTGCGCTGCTGGTATATGCTGGTACCTAGCGCCACAAACCCTCGATGCTCAGGTAGCGTTCACCTGTATCATAAGCAAATGTTAGTATCTTGCTGTTTCGAGGCATCTCCTGTTCAAGTGATTTTATAGCAGCAAGGGATGCTCCCGTAGAGATACCCACCAGCAGGCCTTCTTTCTGCGCTGCAGCTTTTGCCATTTTAAAGGCTTCGGGTCCGGAAACTTTTATTATTTTGTCAACAATACCTCTTGAGTAGGTATCGGGGATAAAGCCTGCGCCGATACCCTGGATGGGGTGTGGCCCGGGAGCGCCACCGCTCAGGACGGGAGAATCAGCAGGTTCAACAGCAAATATTTTAATAAGCGGGAAGTTGGCTTTAAGTACTTTCCCAACACCGCTTATATGTCCGCCGGTGCCAACACCTGTAATTAAGTAGTCAAATCCTTCAGGAAAATCAGAAACAATTTCCTTTGCAGTTGTCTTCTCATGAATCATTGGATTTGCCGGGTTTTCAAATTGCATTGGTATCCATGCTCCGGGAGTTGCTTCAACCAATTCCCTGGCCTTTTCAATTGCACCTTTCATGCCAAGAGCTTTGGGAGTTAAAACAAGTTCCGCACCATAGGCATACAGCAGGTTCCTCCGCTCCATACTCATCGATTCAGGCATAACCAGTATCACACGGTAACCTTTTGAGGCGCCGGTCATTGCCAGCCCAATACCTGTATTCCCTGAAGTAGGTTCAATAATAACACCATCTTTATTGAGCTTTCCCTTCTGCTCAGCATCTTCCACCATTGCCAGCGAAATTCTGTCTTTGATGCTCCCGCCAGGATTCCTTCTTTCATCTTTTATCCAGACCTCAAGATCAGGAAAAAGTTTAGAAATTCTAATATGTGGCGTTTTGCCAACTGATTCCAAAATATTTTTATATTTCATAATGATACTATTTTTATACTTTGTGTTTATCACCTCTTTCCCTTATAGTAGACTTGTATTCATGATAGACCAGTGAATATGGGGGGACACTCTGGGTAAGCCACACATTCCCTCCAATCACACTATCATGACCTACAACAGTTTCTCCGCCAAGGATTGTAGCTCCCGCATATATAACAACGTCATCCTCAATTGTGGGATGTCTTTTTTTAGAAGCCATTGATTTACTAACACTAAGTGCACCTAATGTTACACCCTGATAAATTTTAACCCTTCTTCCAATGTTAGTAGTCTCTCCAATTACTATGCCTGTACCATGGTCGATGCAAAATTCTGATCCGATATTGGCCCCCGGATGGATATCTATACCTGTTAACGAATGAGCATACTCCGTCATAATTCTTGGTACGACAGGAACAGTATGACATGATAAACAATGAGCCAACCTGTATACCAGGATAGCAAAAAAACCCGGATAAGCCATTATGACTTCATCAATGCCTGAGGAGGCCGGATCATTCAGTGCGATAAACGCAGCATCCATAAGAAGTTTTTCTTCAATGAAACATAATTCATTGAAAAATTTGTCTGCAATTACTCCGGGTTTATCAGGCAGCTTGTTTCTAATCGGATAAAGCAAATCAATAAATTTGGTTCGTAGTTTTCTAATTCCTGAAGGCTTGTAACCACCCGCCTCTGTAACGGGGAAAAGACTGACCGCAATCCTTAGAATAAACTCACCTACTGCAGTTTTGCTCGGTAAATAATTCCCGGAAAACCGCGATCTTATCGTTTTGATAGTATTAGCCATTATAAAATTATTACATACTTAATCTATGTTAAATCTTTTTCAAATGCTTCTTTATCGAATGTAAAATTATCGCCTAAAAACTCAATAACCTTAGTAATATCTTTATATGCATTCCCCAAACATGTAGAAGCTCCGGGAGATGGAGTGATGTTGAATATTATTTTATCACCAACCAGTTTTGCCTCTCCAAGCTCAAGCTTTCTGGTAGTATTGTTTACTATCTGCGGTCTTGCACCTCCCACTCTTCCCTTTGCTCTTTTAACATACTTCAATTCATTCAATTGAATGTTGGGCACTATCTTTCTTATTTCTTTAATAAACAAGCGTTTCCCGATAAATGGCCAGTCATAAAAGAAATTTATAAAGATGTAATTAAAAAGGATTTTGTCAAAAAGAATCTTAAATAAACTAATTACCGGACTTAGTCCAAATCCGAAAGTCTTCCAGTAATCAAAGAAAGTTTTTCCATTAAAACGCTCAAGCAGAAATATCGGTTTGGCAGTAGGCCCAAATCTGGTTATATCCGGATCTCGTACTTCCGGATCACCATGAATGGCTGCAAAAGGAAGCTTTGGCATCTGTATGGTATATACTTTCCCGTTCAGTATTTTTGGTGCAGTATAGTAGCTTCCTGCCACCGAAAGAATTGAAAGATTTTTTCCATAGCCAAGTGATTTGGCTATCATCAGACTATGACCTCCTGCGGAAACTACAATTACTTTGGCTGAGAAGTTACCTTTGTTAGTTTTAACATAATATTTCTCACCGTCTTTTGCAATTTTTAAAAGTTTTGTATCCAGATGGATTTTTATCTCAGGATTTTCTTTCTTCGAACAATTAACGAATGACTGACAGAGCAATTTGAAATCGACAGCATATCCATCTTCCGTGGCTAATGCAACAATTTCCTGGTCAGGATCTCTTCCCTCAACAACTTTTGGTTCAAGTTTAGCTATTTCATCCTTTTCAATAACCCTTAATTTAGGAAATAATTGTGAAAACGAAAGAAACCTGGTTCTTAAATCTTCAACCTGTTTTTTCCCGACTCCCAGAACCATTTTCGTATATTTGCGGAATAGCATAAGGCCGCTGTTTGTCTTCTTTTCAGCTTCCAGGTATTTCATCAACATGTCGGCATTCCGTTTAACGTTTTTGGCCTTCTCAAAAGAATAATTAGTTTCAATATCGCCGAAGTGAAGGGTATGGCTATTGTTGACAGGGTTGCAGTTCACCGTTCCCAGATCAGAATATTTTTCTATCAAACCAATTCTTTTGACATTCGAATATTTACTTAAAGAATAAAGTAAAGCTGTCCCTACAGCTCCTCCTCCAACAATAAGAACATCATATTCAATGGTATTTTCATTCATAGCTGTATTTTTTTTATCTTTTATTTAATGGGATATATTCATGTTTACCAAACACATTTTTAAAAGCCGGCCTGATTATCCTTTTGGCTGAGAAGGTTAATTCTTCTATACGGTGAGTACACCACCCGGAAACTCTTGCAACTGCAAAGAGAGGGGTATAAAGCTCCCTTGGAATGTCGAGACAGGCATACACAAAACCTGAGTAGAAATCAACATTTATACACAACACCTTGGTTGATTTTTCTCCCTTGAATATTCTGAATACTTCGGGTGTAAGTCTTTCGACCAGTGAATAAAGTTCAAATTCGTCCAGACGTCCTTTTTCTATCGCAAGTTCTCTGGCTTTTTCTTTTAGGATGCCAGCTCTCGGATCAGATATCGTATAAACGGCATGTCCTATTCCGTATATCTTCCCCGAAAAATCATTTGCCTTCTTATTGAGTATCTTAAGTAAGTGCTCAGTCACCTCTTTCTCGCTTGACCAATCTTTAACATGAACCTTCATATCTTCCATCATTTCCAGCACTCTCACATTGGCCCCTCCGTGCAAAGGTCCTTTTAGTGATCCTATTGCAGATGTAACTGAAGAATAAATATCAGTTTCAGAAGAACTGGTTACTCTCATGGTAAAGGTAGAGTTATTCCCTCCACCATGTTCAGCATGAAGTATAAGCAGAAGATCGAGCAGATCAGCCTCAAGTTTTGAAAAGCCGTCACAGTCGCCCTTTACCATATAAAGGAAGTTTTCAGCTGTAGTCATATCAGGCTGAGGATGACGTATCGACAAAGTCATACCTTTGTATAAATGTCCCAATGCCTGGTAGGAATATGCTACTATGGTAGGAAATTTGGCAATAATATTCAACGACTGTTTAATCATATTGTCAAGCGAGATATCATCAGGATGTTCATCAAGAATATACAAACCAAGGACCGACCTGGCAAGAATATTAAGAACATTTTTCCCTTTCATCGACAAAATCATGTCTTTCACAAAATCATCAGGAAGAGCTCTCAATGATGCCAGATGCTCAGAGAATTTCTTAAGTTCGGACTCATTCGGCAAATGTCCTGTTAATAATAGAAATACCGTTTCATCAAATCCATGACGATTTTCTCGTTGACATCCATGTGTAATATTACCTATATCAATCCCCCTGTATAACAATCTCCCGGGAATTGCAACCACTTTCCCATCCTCCTTTTTATAACCTACAACATCACCGATATTGGTCAGACCTACCAGTACCCCGGTGCCATCTTTATTCCTTAGTCCGCGCTTGACATCAAAACTGTCAAATAACTCATTGTCGATCTGGCATGCATCATAAACCGACTTTTCCAGTAAGGAAAAGAAATTATTTTCTTCCATAAGATTGAAATATTATATATTTTAAATTAAAGATTAGTAATGATAGCATCGGCAAATTCAGATGTTTTAAGAAGTGTTGCATTTTCCATCAGTCGGTGAAAATCATAGGTAACTTTTTTACTCTGTATTGTAAGCTCCAATCCTTTATATATTGCATCAGAAACCTGCCCCCAGCCTATATAATCGAACATAAGTGCCCCGGAAAGAATTACAGAGCCAGGGTTTACTTTATCCAGGTTAGCATATTTAGGTGCTGTCCCGTGTGTCGCTTCAAAAATAGCATGGCCGGTTTCAAAATTGATATTTGCCCCCGGTGCTATTCCGATTCCACCGACAATTGCGGCAAGTGCGTCTGAGATATAGTCCCCGTTCAGGTTTAGTGTGGCTATAACTGAATATTCAGCGGGACGTGTAAGTATCTGCTGGAGGAAGGCATCTGCAATTACATCCTTAATTATTACTTTCCCGTCGGCCTCGGCCCTTTTAAGCATAAGGTCTGCAGCTTCAGCCCCCTGGCTGTCAGCTATTTTTTTATGCTGCGACCAGGTAAACACATCGTTGCCAAATTCTCTTTCAGCAAGGGCATAACCCCATTTCATAAAAGCACCCTCGGTATACTTCATAATGTTGCCTTTATGAACAATTGTTACAGATGGCAGCTTTTTTGTTATTGCATGCCTGATTGCCTGACGGACCAGCCTCTCAGTACCTTCCACAGAGACAGGCTTGATCCCTATTGAAGATGTAGACGGGAACCTTATTTTACTGATACCCATGTCATCGATCAGAAATCTCCTCACCTTTTCAGTTTCCGGCAAACCGTTCATAAATTCAATACCGGCATAAATATCCTCGGTATTTTCCCTGAAAATATGCATATCAACTCTTTCAGGATGTTTTACAGGGCTTGGAACACCCTTAAAATAGCGTACCGGACGATAACATGTGTACAGGTCCAGTTCCTGGCGCAGTGCTACATTCAGAGAACGCATACCTTCACCTACTGGAGTAGTCAGTGGTCCTTTAATCCCTACAAGGTACTCTCTGAAATCAACTAATGTTTCATCAGGCATCCATTCCCCGGTCCTGCTGAATGCTTTTTCACCGGCAAGCACTTCTTTCCATGTAACTTTTCTTTCTCCGTTAAAGACTTTCTTAATGGCAGCATCGAATACACGAACCGATGCTCTCCAAATATCAGGTCCTGTACCGTCTCCTTCAATGAAAGGTATTATAGGGTTTTCAGGAATAATCAGTTTACCATTTACTAATTTAATTTTCTCCGCTGTCATCTTATTGATTTGATTTTCTGATAATATTTAATGCACTTCCGGCTTCGAACCATGCTATCTGTGCCTCGTTGTAGGAATGTTGTGCAAGAATTTCTTCATTTTTCCCGTCAGAATGATGCAGAATAATCCTGATCTTGCTTCCGGGTGCTAGGTGTTTAAGGTCTGTAATATCGATTTTATCGCTCTCCCTGACTTTATTATAATCATCCTTGTCCACAAATGTCAACGGCAATACTCCCTGTTTTTTCAGGTTTGTCTCATGAATTCTTGCAAAAGATTTTACAATTACTGCTTTAACACCAAGATATCGGGGTTCCATAGCGGCATGTTCACGCGAAGAACCTTCACCGAAATTTTCTTCTCCCACTACAATCGATCCTTTACCTGAATCACGATATGCCCTGGCTACGCCGGGCACCTGGGCATATTCACCTGTAAGCTGATTTAACACACTATTTGTCTGTTCATTAAAATAATTCACAGCGCCAATCATATAATTATCTGAGATATTGCCAAGATGACCACGGTATTTTAACCAGAATCCGGCCATCGAAATATGATCTGTTGTGCACTTGCCTTTCGCTTTTATCAGCAGAGGAAGGTTTAAAAAATCGCGGCCATCCCATTCTTCAAACGGGACCAAAAGCTGTAGCCGGTCTGAGCCATCAGCAATTTTTATCTCTTCATCACCCTTTTTAAGTGATGGTTTCTGGTAGCCCTTTTCGATGTTCCCGAAACCATGAGGTGGAAGATCAATACCTGTCGGTTCTGACAACTTTACTTTCACTCCCTCTGAATTAACAAGGGTATCTGTAATGGGATTGAAAGTCAGTTTTCCGGAAATAGCAATTGCTGTAACAATTTCAGGCGATGCGACAAAGGCATGTGTGTTTGGATTGCCGTCTGTACGCTTTGAGAAATTCCTGTTAAAAGAATGAATAATTGTATTAACTTTTTTACTCTCGGCATCTTTCCGTGCCCATTGTCCTATACAGGGGCCACATGCATTCGCAAATACTTCACCTCCTATTTTCCTGAACAGGTCAAGGAAACCATCCCGCTCAGCAATCGACCTTATTTGTTCTGAACCGGGAGTGATCTTGAATTCAGACTTTGCTACAAGGCCCTCATTCAAGGCATTTTGCACTATAGAAGCAGCCCTTGAAATGTCTTCATAAGAAGAGTTTGTGCATGATCCTATTAATCCTACTTCAACATCCTCGGGCCAGCCATTTTTTTTCACTGCCTCTTTCATTTGGGAAATAGGCGTTGCCAGGTCAGGAGTAAATGGTCCGTTAATATAGGGTTCAAGTTCAGACAGGTTTATTTCAAAAAACTGATCGTAATACTTTTCAGGATATTTATAAACCTCAGGATCTGATATAAGGTTATTTTTGTTTGCTTCAGCAAGCTTTGCAACATCTTCTCTACCTGTTATTTTAAGGTAGTCGTGCATTGATTTATCAAAAGCGAATATTGAGCAGGTAGCACCTGTTTCCGCACCCATATTACATATAGTACCTTTTCCTGTACACGAAAGGTATTCAGCCCCTTCTCCGAAATATTCAATAATGCTGCCAGTTCCTCCTTTTACGGTAAGTAATCCGGTAACTTTCAAAATAATGTCTTTGGCTGATGTCCACCCGTTAAGTTTCCCGGTAAGTTTTATCCCTATCAACTTTGGAAATTTAAGTTCCCAGCCTGTTCCAGCCATTACATCCACAGCATCCGCACCACCAACTCCGATTGCTATCATTCCCAGGCCACCTGCATTGGGAGTATGGGAATCTGTACCTATCATCATCCCTCCCGGGAAAGCATAGTTTTCAAGCACTATCTGGTGAATAATTCCTGCACCCGGGTTCCAGAATCCGATATTGTATTTATTACATGCAGAGCTTAAAAAATCATAAACCTCTTTATTTGTAACTCCCGCCGATCTCAGGTCCTCTTCAGCACCTGATTTTGCCAGAATAAGATGATCGCAATGAACGGAGGTAGGAACTGCGGTATGGTCTTTCCCGGCCATCATAAATTGCAGCATTGCCATCTGAGCAGTGGCATCCTGCATAGCAACCCTGTCGGGCGCAAAATCAACATAATCAACACCATGCTTAAAAGAGCTCACCCTTTGATTTTCATAAAGATGGCTGTACAGAATTTTTTCACTCAATGTCAGGGGATGATCCAGTTTTTTTCTAAGTTCAGCAATCTTAACTGAAAGATCCTTATAAAAGGCATTGATCATTTCTAAATCAAATATCATAATTCATTTATTTTTACTCAGATCATGGACGTATTTGTCCATCACCTTATATTATCCACTTATAAGTAGTTAATGCCTCAAATGCCAATGGTCCTCTTGCATGTAGTTTCTGAGTTGAAATACCGATTTCCGCTCCTAATCCAAATTGTGCCCCATCTGTAAATGCGGTAGAAGTATTTGAATAAACCGAAGAAGCATCAACTACCTTGTTAAACAACTCAATCCTGTTAATGTTTTTGGAAATAATGGCTTCGCTGTGTTTTGATCCATACGTCGATATATAAGAAAGAGCATCTTCAACTATCCTTAAAATTCTGCTTTCGTTGAGCAAACCATCCTTCTGTGTAATAACATTACTTCCGACCTTGATTATGATTCTGTTAAATTCCGGCTTAACGTTTTTCAATTTATTACCAATTACGCTGAATAATATATAAATTGTCGCAAAATTAATAGAATTTGTGGACATATTGTTGACAAACAGAACATTTTGGGATGAATATAAAATATCTATAATCTAAAAAGATGTGTAATTTATAAACATCTATCTAGATATATTGATATAGTTTCACAAGGTATAACAGATAGTAAAACAGAGATAAAAAGCTGATATTTATCATGTATTCTAAATTAGAGTTATCCTGTCTTATAAAAATAAATCATAGAATGGTTATCCTCTGATGGTCTATTTAATCTCAATTTCTCCCTGAAGTCGCGGTTCAGATGATGAAGGGCCGATAAAAAATCTAACTTTGCCTGGTTCCAGCACCCACTGATGCAGGTTTGTATCCCAATATTTCAGATCATCGGCCTTCAAAGGAATAGTTACATCAACTGTTTCTCCTTTTGGCACAAAAACTCTTCTAAATCCTTTAAGAGCTTTAGCCGGTTCTTCCACTCTGGAACCAGGGAAACTTACATAAAGCTGCGGAACATCGTCACTGTTGTAATTACCTGTATTTATCAGACTGAAAGTGACATTAACCACATCACCTTTCTTAAGGATCTTTTTATCTGTCTTTAAATCAGAATATTTAAAGGTAGTGTAGGTCAATCCATAACCAAAAGGAAATAATGGTATGTTTTTATCATACATGTATGTTCTTCCGTGGCGAATATTGTAATCGAGGATCGGAGGAAGCTGATCGATGGAAGTTATCCATGTCTGAACCAGTCTTCCAGCAGGACTGACCTTGCCAAAAATCACATCAGCTACTGCATTTCCCATCTCCTGGCTCGATTGTGTTACATGCAAAATGGCAGGAACATGTTCCTTCGACCAGTTGATAGAATATGGGAAGCTTGACACCATTACAAGGACAGTCTTAGGATTGGCAGCCATTACCAGTTTAACCAGGTCTTCCTGCTCCGTTGTTATTGCCTGTCTGTCGACATCCTCACGACCGTCGCTTGGAACATAGTTCTGTCCCCAGCCAAGACCGTGGCTCAACGGATCATTTCCTATACATACAATGGCAATATCGCTTTGTCTTGCGGCATTTACTGCCGAATCGGCTTTATTACCTGCCGCAAATCGCAGAACAATGTCGCTTCCCAGGGCATCTTTTATTCCATGCAAAATACTTATCCTGTACGGAGGTGTACCTGAATACCAGTCTGAAATGACCGAATTAGCCGAGGGTCCAATAACAGCAACTGACTTAATTTTTTCTTTCTGAACCGGAAGAAGCATGTTATCATTTTTCAGAAGTACAATTGATTTATCAGTTGCCTTCCTGGCAAGATCGCGTGCTTCCTGCTTTGTCCAGGGAGTTATTGTATCGGTTACACCAATCTGCGTATACGGATTTTCCGATGAATTATCAAGCAATCCAAGTTTGAGAAGCACCCTCAGATTACCATAAATGGCCTCATCGATATCTTTTTCAGCAATAAGTCCTTTAGCCATAGCCTCTTTTACTGATGACCGGTAATCATCGAGGAACATGGTAATGCCTGCTTTAATACACTCTGCTGCAGCAACCGGCAATGATGAAAAATATGCATGGGTTGTTACAAGTTGTTTGAAAGCGCCTCCGTCGGTAGATATTATCCCTCTTAGTCCCCAGTCTTTCATGGTTACTTCTCTCAAAACCGGATTTACAGTACATGGTATGCCGTTATATTTATTATATGCAGCCATAAAAGCCTGTGAACCACCATCCGTTACTCCCTTATAAAATCCATAAGAGTAATATTCGCGAAATAACCTTTCATCAAAATCAGAGCTGTTATAAGTACGGTTGTTCTCGTTGCTGTTAGCAAGGAAGTGTTTCATTAGCGAAGCCGTCTTCCAATACACCTTATTATCACCCTGCAATCCCTTAACAAAAGCTGTTACCAATGTACCTGTCAGGAATGGATCTTCCCCATAGCATTCTTCTGTTCTTCCCCACCTGATGTCTCTTCCCATGTCGGCATTAGGGGCAAAAACAATCAGGCCGGCAATACCGAATTTTTTATTCTGAGCCAGGTAACGTGCTTCAGTGGCCTCCCAGTCAGCCACCTGCTTTAACAGGTCAGGATCCCACATTTCAGCCAGACCAATTGCCTGGGGAAATGTTGTTGTCGGAGATGCTTTTACTCCTTTCACCGCCCAGTTAGCCGGTCCGCTGTAAGCAAGACCATGCAAACCTTCAACAGTATGTGTGCCTTTGATACCCAGGCGCGGAATGGAAAGCCTTGGGGACAGACAATTGATCTTCTCATCAAGTGTCATCAATGAGATAAGGTTATTAATCCGGTCCTCTTCTTTTAAACCTGGATCCTGAAACGGATAAGTCTGCGCTGAAGTTATCAGATTTATAAAAATCAGGGTCAGTATAATATTTATCTTTTTCATAGCTCCATTTCTGAATTAATTTCTATGCCATCCATGGTCTCTCCCTTTCTTTTGCCAGCGGGAGTATTTCAAGGGCAATATTTACATCTTCCACTATCTGAAAATCGTACATTCCCATGCAGACAAAATCAGCGCCATTTTTAAAAGCATATTTAAGACCAACTTCAGGTTTTATGGCTCCGGCAGCCAGAACCTTGAAGGCTATCCATGGCTCCTGAAGAGTAGCCATAAACCTGATTGTCTCCTCCGGATCAAAATCGAAGTAGTTGTCCATCCATTCCTGGTCCGATTTCGCTGACCAGTAATCATGATTATGACAGGTCTTTACCCAGAAGTCAGGTTTGATGCCATGATCAACACATGCCTTAATTGCTTCAATCCTGTGAGCACCTATACCGGCAGGTTTTCCATGTTTTCGTATCTCCTCCACTCCTTCCCTTATCAGCTCCATTCTCTCATCAACTGTCCTTTTCTTAGGATCATCCCACGCCGGGTTAGTAAAGCGATCGGTTATTTCTCCCTGACAATATAGTGCGTCCCAGTCAGCCGCCAGTGACATTGCTATTCCTTTTTGAAAATCGAGATTGATACCGCAATCAGATATGAATTTAATATTCCCCCGGAACTCATGTTTGTACTTCTGGAATATTCTTCCCATCTGAGGATTGGATATTATGGCATTCATACCGCATTTTTCTCCCAAAGCAAGGGTCTGCATAACTTTCTCATCTGTATGATAAGTTTTTACCAGTTTGGATACATAAATAAGATCGCGGGAATGTGCCCATCCACCAATGAGGTTCCCGCCCATAAAAAGACGGCTGAGTTCAAACTGGGCAGGATTTCCGTTAATGTCAGTGTATTTGATTATTCCTTTCGGAACTTGTCCCTTAAGATCATTCAGCGAGGCATAGTTAAAGCTCAGCAGGGTTGCGCTTGAGTTTGCATCCATCCCTTCAATGTTCAGTAGTTTTTCCTCAAAACTATCCCATCTTTTCTTTTTATATAGCGCATAGGCAAATGCTCCAAGAGCCGGGAAAGATATTAGGTCCCTGATAGCCTCCCTTCTTCCCAGACCTTTCCTTGTACCGGCAGGAATGTCGGGGACAGGCTGGCGAGCCTTTTCATCCTTCCACCGGCCATAAAGCCTATCTATGCCAAACTGGTAGTCGTAAGACAAAAATGAGAATGCCAACAGTACAAAAAACTCAATGAGGGTCTTGTTTACCCAAAGGTAACTTCCTTCCACAGGCACACTCACCATATAGCCAGCAACAGGAGGATATGCAACAAAATAGAAAAAAAGCATAACAGCGCCTGCGATACTTGCCCACCTGGTAAACAGCCCCAGCATAAGGCCCAGTCCAACAAGGATCATACCCCAGATATTTATAAAATCAACGACAGAAACTACCCCCGGACTACCAGCCATTGAATGGAAAAGTGGCGCAAATATCCACCTTGAACCAGCCAGGTACCCTGCTGAAGACCAGTTTCCGGCAATGATCTTTGCCACACCTTCGTAAAGGAAATGCCATCCTATAACAATACGAAGAACAGAAAATAACCATACAACTACCTGGTTAGGGTTAGAATTTAGTTTTGTTTCAGGGTTCATAATAGTTTAACTTTTTATGTTTTAAATCTAAATTACAAGTAATCCAAGCAAATTGCAACATTAAACTCATATCATTCAATATCTGTATTTTACAACTGTCAGATCCATCCAATCGTTCACAGAATAATCTAAAGATACAAATTTTATTTTCCCTTAAACAATGATGCTAAAATTATCTGTCTTATATTAGTAGGACTAATACCAGAATTATATGACTACTGTAAAGGAACTTGCAAAAATGATAGACCATTCGATATTAAATCCTGCAATGACAGATTCAGATTTAAAGAGAGAGTGTGAAGTTGCAAAAAAATATGATGTTGCTTCAGTATGCGTGAAGCCATATGCAGTCAAGCTGGCTGTAGAACAGCTCAGAGGCACTGAGGTTAAAGTAGGATGTGTTATAGGGTTCCCTCATGGCAACAGCTCAACGGCAGTAAAAGTCTTTGAGGCTGAACAGGCCTGTAACGACGGAGCGGTTGAAATAGATATGGTGGTCAACATCGGGAAGGTACTGGGTGATGACTGGGATTATGTGGAGAAAGAAATTAAAGCTGTTACAAATACCTGTCATCAGAACAGGGCTATCGTAAAGGTGATATTCGAAACTGACTATATAACTAGCGAAGAGGATAAAATAAGACTTTGTAAGATATGTACA
>Ga0315542_1000516_pt1 | contig 24327 bp, 20 predicted proteins | sample SalMarSW160120MG_FD_202541 | JGI IMG/M metagenome (GOLD analysis project Ga0315542, IMG submission 202541) | Salt marsh sediment microbial communities from the Plum Island Ecosystem LTER, Massachusetts, United States - Salt Marsh Sediment SW1601-20 ... | reverse complement strand
ACCCCTGGTCGCTCGGCGAGGGTAGCGGGGTCCCCGACGAGAGGCATTTCATCGAGCGGTTCAGGGAGGCGGGCATCGAGCTTCATTTCCTGATCCCCGAACCGGCCGGTCCCGCCCCGCGGCGCGACGGAGAAGGCGTTCATTTCCACACGTACGGCAATGTCTTCCGCAGGGCGCGTGTCCTCCCCTCGCCGGTCAGGAGGATCACGCTCCCCTACATATACACCTGCTCCGTTTACGGAGATCTTCGCCGAACGGCGGAAGAGGTGAAACCCGACGTCATGCTCGGCTTCTCGCACTACGCGATCGAGCCGCTGAGCAGGCTCAGCAGGCAGAAAGGGATACCGGCGGCCGTCAAACTTTTCGGCGTGATGTACCTCTCCCGCGAAGACCTCGCCGGGCCGAGGCGCTGGTGGCTCAACTTCGACCAGGAAAGGGCGCTCAGGCACCCCCTCGATATGTATATCGTGCTCAATGACGGCACAATGGGCGACCGGGCCCTGATCTCCAGGGGCATACCGGAAGAGAAGATCGAGTTTCTCCCCAACGGGATGGACATGGGATGGGCCGGCATGGACGTGGACGTCCCAGGCGAACGTTCGAGGTTCGGGCTGCCCTCCGACAGGACGCTGATCGTGACCGTCTCGCGCCTGGTCAGGCTCAAGCGGGTCGACCTGCTCCTGGAAGCTGTCTCGAGGATGAGCGCCGCGGCGAAGGAAAAGTCCGCCCTGGTGATCGCCGGTGACGGACCGGACAGGCCCGCTCTCGAGGAAAAGGCCCGTGCTCTGGGAATCGCCGGCCTGACCCGTTTCACCGGCGCTGTCAGGTACGACTCGATGCCGCGGCTGCTCAAGTCGTGCGACATATTCGCCGCGACAAGCGAACTTACCAATATGTCGATGCCCCCCTGCGAAGCGATGCTCTGCGGGCTTCCCGTTGCCGCGTTCGACGTGGCCGGGACGTCCGAAGGGATCAGGGACGGAGAGACAGGTATCCTGGTCGAGAACGGCGATACGGCCGCGATGGCCGCCGCGCTCGAAAGGCTGGTTATGGAACCAGTCCTGAGGACAGACCTCGGCAGGGGCGCCGCCTTATATGCCTCCGGGAATTTCATGTCTTGGGACAGGAGGACCGCGCTGGAGTTGGAGATCCTCGAAAGGCTCGCCTCAAGTCGCGGCCCCGGATGATAAAACGCCACGGGTTCACATCGAATACTGGTACTGTGAATCCGCGGCGTCTCTGAGATATGAGAGTACCTGGAACGAGACATCCCGGGAGCCCGTACTTACCACCGCCCTACCTCAGGGACGGTACTAAAACACCAAATCACCCCGGGTCATGCTCTCGATCCGATAGGATTCTATCCATTTTTCATGATATGTCAAGCCCGCCCAAGCAGATTATCGAGGTCAGCGCAGAGATGTACGACCCGATCTCGTAGGTGCCCTTGAACATCTGCCCTTTAACGTCGATCCTGCCGCCGGTCGTCATCATCCTCATCGGGACGCCGATCCCGCTCATCTCGACAAGATCCCTCCCGAGGGTGTTGCCGCCGAATATCCAGTCGACTGCGCGCCGTATCTCGGCGCCGTATGCTCTGTCTCCGCCCGAGCCGTAATAGTAATAGACGGCATTGACGAAGAATGCCTGGTGGCAGGTATAAAGGTACTCCCAGTGAGGGGGCGACATGTCAATGTACCTCTTCTTGAATCTTGACGCCGCGGAGAGGTCCTCCCATATGATGGCCCCGTTATCAAGCATGCGTGATCTGACCGTGTAATCGAGAGTCTTCTCGATATTCCGCAGATATCCCTTCCGTCCTGTGGCCCCGACAGCCTGCCCGACCGCCCAGAGCGTGTACATCTGGTTCTGATGGCGCCTGGTCGTAGGGTTGGAGAAGACAAAGATGCCGTCCTTTCCCTGCCTGCCGATGACGGTTTCGAGGACGGCGGATATATCATCCGCGAGGACCTTGTCAGGGGCGGCTCCGTGAAAGGCGCACCAGCCGCTCAGAATGTGGCTGTCCTCGCTGTTGTCGAAACTGAACCTCCTCTTCGAGACGGAATGAAGCTTCCTGGCCGTCTCAAGGAAGGCCTCGTCCCCAAAGACACGGAAGGCCGCACTGAAGACCGAGATCAGGGGGCCCATGCCGATGCTGGGCATCGAGCTCAGGACATCCTGTTTCCCGATGTTGCCTGTCTGGAAAGCCAGCTCCGACCTGATACGGGCATCGTACGTATCGTCCCCGATCGCGGAGCTCCTCCAGCTCATTACGCCCGCCATGGCTAGCGGGACGTACCTGTATATGTAGGCATCGTCCAGCGACCAGACCGGCCGGCCGTCGCCGGAGAGCTGGAACTTAAGCCCCCTGACTACCTTTCCGTCCTTCTCGTCCCAAAAGCCGTTCTCCGCTACCGGCCTGAAGATGGCGTCCAGAGCGGACCTCAGGTAGTGTTGCAGCCTTTCGCTCATCCTGAATCACCCTCGCCGTGAAGCCTTCTGTACTCTTCCTCTGTCGTATAGATAGTCACTTTCTCAACTGCCAGCTCACTCTGCACCTGGTAGAGATCCCGGGCATTGACCGTCCAGGCCGTAGTTTCGCCGAACTTTCCGTAACTGATCATCCCGCGCCTGACTAGGATCTCGGTAAAGAATCCCCTGATCCAGTCCCCTTCAGGCCTGTGGTCGATCCGGGTCCTCGCCACTTCCGGGTCCTGCGGCCTGACTTTCATCGTTCTGGCACTGCCCTGCCAGTCCCTTACCTCGACCTCGTACTCCCTGTCGCAATAGGGATCTACGGGGAAATCGTCGATGACGTCCTCTATGACGTGATAGAAGGTCACAGGGCCGATATCTATCCCGATCCCAAGCAGCTTCCCGCCGGCTTCGAGAAAATTGTGAAAAGGAGTACCCCTGCCGAACGTCGTGGGACTCAGATGATGGCTGCCGGTCATCTCCTCAGCCAGCTTCCCGATCGCGCTTACCGAGCTCGTGGGATGGATGCTCCTTAAGGCGCCCTTTCTCTTCCTGAACGTCTCGGGCAGAAATCCGACAGTGGCCGGTGTCACCAGGGGATCGAAACCGCTGTATTCCTCGAGGGCAGCGAGCTGGCTGTGCTGCGGCATCGAGTATGCGGGCATCATCACGGTCCCTTCCGGCCCTACTGCTCTCAGGAGGGCGTCGATGACCGTGTCGGGGCCGTTCCTGACGTTCCCGATCCGTTTCATCGAGCTGTGGACAAAAAGGATGTCGCCCGGCACGATACCGAGACCGGCAAGGTCCCGGCGGAGCTCGTTCTCGCCTATCTTCCTCTTGAACAGCCTCAGCAGGCCGTTCTTCCTCTTCTTGATCGCTTTCTTCAAGCCGGGAGGGAAAGTCTCCTCGTAGAGATCTCTGAGGCCCATGATTCCTTTCAGCCCCGGTAGAGCACGAGGGCTTCGCCTTCGAGCTTGACTTCGGCCGTCGCGGCGGAGGTTATCAGTGTCCGTATCGTGTGCTTCCCCGATTCGGTGATGTCAAGGACTTCCAGTTCGGCGACCAGCTCCTCGCCGGGAAAGACCGGCGCCCTGAAACTGAGCGTCTGGCTCAGATATATGGCGCCCTCGCCTGGGAACTCCGTGCCGAGGATCTTCGATATGACGCTTCCCGTCAGGAACCCGTGCACTATCGTATCGGCGAACCCGAGCCCGGTCGCGTATTCCCTGTCGAGATGTACCGGATTGGTGTCGCCGGAGAGCTCGGCGAATTTCCTGACCTGGTCGAATGAGAAGGAGAACCGCTTCGAATACCTGTCTCCCTTACTGACCTTCATCGCTGTTCCTCCCCCGGTCGATATGGAGTCCGAACTCACTGATATACAAGATAATACGGGCTGACGGGGCAGTTCAAGTCTAAACGGCCTCACAGCCCTTTCACCGTTGACAAGGTTTCAGCGGCGGTTATATCGTCCATTCATCCGACGATGGGTACGAGATTTTCTGGAAGGGAAGGAGCCCGGATGGACCTGAACGGATCGAAAACAGGATCTTTCATACTTCTTATCGCGGCTCTCTCTGTGCCACCCGCCCAAGCGCTACACGCGCAGCCGGGCGGGACTGTGAGGACCCACTGGGGAATAGCCAGGATACAGGGTATCATGACGCTGCCGGTCGGAAACGATCACGCCGAGTTATGGAACGATTGCAGCGACAGCTGGCTCGATTTTCTCGATTTCTCCGCTTCGATCAACGTCAACACATCTGGGGGCATCCTCGGAAGCTTCGAATACGTGCTGGCCCGCAGGTACGGGATCGAGCTCGGGCTCAACTGGTGGAGGCATATCGTCGACCTGAGATTCGAGACGGAAGACTTCACCGTCGAGGGCGTCCCGAACTTCATCATGCCGACCCTCGGGTTCAACTACCACATCCTGACAGACTCGAGGGCCGACCTCTACGCCGGCGTGCTCGCGTGCCTCGGGGTGACCGCGTCAGGGACGGGGGCGGATATCGATGTCAGCAAGGATGTCGCGTTCGGGCTGAACCTCGGTTTCGACTATTACTTTTCCGGATCGTGGTTCATCGGCGGCGCGGCAAAGTACATCGACTTCGGGCAGATGGAATTCTCGCTGCTTCCGGCAGGCCTCGCCGGCATAGTATGCGGCAACGGGCTTTTCGGTATCGGTGACATGAATACCATATCCCTCACGTGCGGTGCGGGGTACCGGTTCTGAAAGAAAAGGAGAACGCAATGAGGATCGCGCGATTTTTCCTGGCGGCGTCGCTGGCTGTAGTTATATCAGCGGCCCCGGCGCACGCGGGGAAGACAAGTTTCGGGATCAAGGCGGGGATCAGCACCACTAACGCGTATAACGTCGCCGAGGGCTGGGACGATGCCATCGACTGGAAGACTGGGCTGACCGGCGGGGTCCTGATAAACTACGCTTTCAACGAATGCTTCAGCCTCCAGCCGGAGCTTCTCTATACCCAGAAGGGGTTCGGAAGCGCGCTCCTCGAGGATATAATCGATCTGACGGTCAGCCTGGATTACTTCGAACTCCCCGTACTGGCGAAATACACCTTCTCCCCGGGGAAAAAGTTCAGGCCCGCGCTCTTCGCCGGGCCGAGTTTCGCCTACTGCTCCAGCTCCACTCTCACTGTCTCGGCATTAATACTCTCTGCCGACATCGACTTCTCGTCACTGACGCATGTTACCGATTTCGGCCTTATCCTGGGAGGCGGATTCGATTACTCCCTGGAGAACGGTACCATCGTCTTCGACGCGAGGTTCGAGTGGGGAATGACCAACGTGATCATGAGCGGGGATTTCGAGATAAACGGAGATACCCATACGATCGACGAGGACGACTTCAAGAACTACGGCCTCTCCATCACGCTGGGATACATCTTCTAGCGGGGCTTTTTGTCTTCTTCCTTCTTTATCCCTATCACGAGCCTCTCGAGGCCTAGCTTCTTCGCTATGTCCATGACCCTGATGACCGTGCCGTGCTGCACCGTCCTGTCCGCGTTGAGCACGAGCGTCCTGTCCTCTATGTCCGGGAGCGCAACGCGCATCGTCTCCTCGAGGTCGTCGAGGTCGACCGGCTGGCCGTTGAAAACGACCTCGTTGTCCGAGCTGATATAGATCACCAACTTCTCCACCCTCGCCACCTCGGCGCTCTCGGCGGACGGAAGCTCGAGCTTCATGCCCGGCTGATCGAGGAAGGTCGAGGTGACCATGAAGAAGATCAGAAGCAGGAACATCACGTCGATAAGCGAGGTGATGTTTATCAGGACCCGGCGTTTCTTCTTCGGGTTAAATTCCACTGCCGGTCTCCTCTGAGCATTCGGTCATCCTCCTGATCTTGTGCAGGAGCGAAGCGGTGTACTTCTCAATGTCGAGCACGAGGCCCTCGGCCTTGCTCGTGAAATAGTTATACGCTATCAGGGCGGGTATGCCGATCGCGAGGCCCGTCACAGTGGTTATCAGCGCCTCGGAGATCCCGCGGGAGAGGACGTTTGCCTGCCCGAGGCCCTGCTGGGAGATTACGTTGAAGACCTTTATCATGCCGATGACCGTCCCGAACAGCCCCAGCAGAGGGGCCACTCCGGCGATAGTCTCCAGCCCCACGAGCCCCCTCTCCAGCGTTCTTACCTCCTGCCGCCCCTGGTCGGTGATGAATTCCTTCAGCTCCTCCCTGTCGAGGTCACGGTTCTGCAGCGCGGGAAGCATCACGTTGGCGAAGGTCCCCGGGTGGGTTTCGCAGATGCTCTCGGCGACCCTTACATCCGCGGGGCATTTGATCCTCTCTACCGCCGTGACGATCTCGGGGATGATCACCTTCTTGGGCCTCAGGCTTATCGCTCTTTCGATCACGATCGCCAGCGTGATTATCGAACCGAGCAGCAGGGGTATCATCGTGATGCCGCCCTTCTGCAGTTCAGAGATTATATCCATCATAATGCCGTTCTCCTCCCTGGATCAGCGCCTTGTGTAATAGTAAAAGGTCCATCTGAGTTCGAGGTATTCCTCGGGGAAATTAGCAGGCAACGGGCGGAATGGCGATGATTTTTCGACCGCCGTTACGCTCGTCTCCATCAGCGTCCTGTGCCCGTTGAACTCGATCACGGTCAAATCGCTCACCTTGCCGTCAGGCCAGACCCTGAATGACAGCGTTGTCTCCCCGCTGATACCCCCCATGTAGGTGAATATCGCGGGCGGGAAGATGTTCGATTTGAGTTTCTGTTTCATCTGCAGGATATAGGAGGCGTAGTCCCATTCGTAGGTGTTGAGCGAAATGCTTCCCTTCGCGTCGGCTCCTGTCAGCCGCTGCTCAAAATTCAGGTCGTCCGTGAAACGGCGTTGCGGCGATGGCGGCCCGACCTGAGGCTGAAGCCTCGAGGACTCGCCGTCCTTCGTGTCCCTGTCCTCGCTGCGCTTCGAATCGAAATACGAGCCCGCCCAGTCGAGTATCGGGTTCCATGGCTCCGATTCGGCGTCTTCCTGCCGCTGGTCCTGCACCTCTTCAGATTGAGCGGTCTGTACGCCGCCGGCGTCTGGATCGCCGGCGAAGACCCTGTGGGGGACCTCGCCCTCGCTGTAGGCCTCTCCCTTCGAGATGTCGCCCTCGTGCTCGTCCCTTGCCAGCGCGTTCTTGTCTGAGAGCAGGTGGGCGTTTTCGGGCTCCTGGCGGATGGCGTCGTCCGGCGTCTCGACCAGCTCGAACACCAGTGGAACGTCGGCCGCGGCCTCCTGCCGGCTCTTGTCGGGGAAAAGGTCGATATGGGACAGGGGACGCCAGACCAATAGCAGGATCAGGTGCGCGAGCACCGATACGAGGAGAGCGATTCGCTGTGTACGCGTCCTGAACAGATCGGTAACCTCTTTAGTACGTCTGTACCTTGACAACCCATAATATAATTCTATAGTCGGTCTTTATCACTATTAAGTTACAGCCGCTGTGAATGTTCCGGATTTCAGGCCCTGGGAGTGCCTTATTTTTCAACCGCTTTTCTTATCGCCCGGAGCTCCGTGCATGAAAAAAGGGAGCCGACCGGGCCGGCTCCCCTGAAACAGCATCAGCCGTCTCGTTCGCGTGCTACCTCAGAAGGATCATCTTCCTGGTCTCGACGAATTCTCCTGCGACGATCCTGTAGAAATATATTCCGCTCGCCGCGTTCAGCCCGGTGCTCGTGCGGCCGTCCCAGACTGCCTCGTGGAATCCGGCGGGCCTGGTCTCATCGACCAGCGTACGGACGAGGCGTCCCGCTGCGTCGTATATACTCAACTGAACGCTCACAGGCTCCGCGAGATCGTATCTGATCGTCGTGGAGGGGTTGAACGGATTGGGATAGTTCTGAGAGAGCGCGGTCTGTTCGGGCATCAAAGGCAGCTCGGGCTTTTCGAAGGCCAGCCTTCGCGAACCGCCGGCTGCGGCCGGGCCGCCAGCTATCCCGCGCCACTCGATCTCGTCGATGTACACATCGTCCGAGTTATTGCTCGCGTCGCAGACGAAGCGGAGCTTCGCGTTCGTCGGGAAGTTGTATGACGCGCTGGAGATGGTGACCACCTCGTTGTAGAAGACATTGTTGCTAAAATCGGTGGTCCTGACATAAGTGGCGACTGTACGCCAGGCCGAGCCGTCGTAGAACTGGACCCAGAAATCCTCATTCCTGTCCATGCTGACAGCGACGAACCAGAACTCGACCTCCAGGGTCGTGTATCCCGATACATCATAGCTGGCAGTATGATAGAACGACGAGGAGGTCCCGCTGTTGTCCTGGATGTCGGCCGAGTTGCTGCCCTGGTGGGAGTAAGTGCCGTAAGTATAAAGGACGCAATCGCTTCCACCATCAGTGTAGCTGCCGAATCCGCCTTCGAAGTCGTCATACGTGATCGTGATCCAGCTGCCTCCCTCGGTCACGCTGATGTAGCCCGTCTTTGTCTCACCGTCGCTGCCGCCCGGCCCTGAGACCGTCAGGCTGACCGTGTATGTGCCGGCAGCCGCGTACTCGTGCGACGGGTTCTGAGCTGTCGATGTCCCTCCGTCTCCGAAGTTCCAGGACCAGGAGGTGATGTTCCCGGTCGACTCGTCTGTGAACTCGACGGTCAGGGGAACTGTCCCGGAGGTCGGGCTTCCGCTGAAGGCCGCGACAGGAGCCGGGATCGGATCGACGGTGATGTAGTCCGTCTTCGTCTCGGTGTCGTTGCCCTCGGCGTTCGTCACCGTAAGCGAGACGGTGTAGGTACCCGCGCTGTTGTACGTATGCGAGGGGTTCTGCGCCGTCGATGTGCCGCCGTCGCCGAACGTCCAGTTCCAGCTCGCCGGTGCGCCGGTCGACTGGTCGGCGAAGTCGACCGTCAGAGGCACGATGCCGCCCGTCGGGTCGCCGGCGAACTCTGCTACTGGAAGGACGGGGCCTGTCGTGCGGCCGCGGAACTCGACCTCGTCGATATATACATCGTCGGAATTCCCGCTCGCGTCGCACATGAACCTTATCTTGGCGTCCGATGGGTAATTGTAAGTGCCTTTCGGGATCGCGACGGTCTCGTGGTAGAAGACGTTATTATCAAAGTTGGTGCTCCTGGCATACGTGGCGACTGTACGCCAGGCCGAACCGTCGTAGAACTGAACCCAGAAATCCTCACTCGTGTTGTCCATGCTGACAGCCATGTACCAGAACTCGACCTCCAGCTCGCCGTACCCGGAGACGTTGTAGCCGTTCGTGTGGTAGAACGACGACGCGACACCGGAGTTGTCCTGGATATCGCCGGCATTGCTGCCCTGGTGGGCGTAAGTGCCGCCTGTGTACAGAACGCAGTCGCTTCCACCGCTGGTGTAGCTTCCCCATCCTCCTTCGAAATCGTCGTATGTGATCGTGATCCACGTGCCGCCCGGATCCTCGGTGACCGCGATGTAACCGGTACGCGTCGCCACGTCGGAGCCGCAGCTGTTAGTCGCCGTCAGGGTCACGGTGTAAGTCCCGGCAGCGGTATACGTGTGGGACGGATTCCGGACCGTCGAGGTACCGCCGTCGCCGAATGTCCACGACCACGAACTGGCGCCGCTCGACTGGTCGGTGAAATTCACGGCCAGCGGAGCGTAGCCCGAGGTCGGAGACCCGATGAAGCCGGCCGTAGGGGCAACACAGGGATTGACCGTGATGTAACCGGTCTTCGTCTCGGTGTCGTTACCGGCCGAGTTTGTGACGGTCAGCGAAACGGTGTAGGTGCCGGCGCTGTTGTACGTATGGTTGGGATTCTGCGCCGTTGATGTTCCGCCGTCGCCGAAGGTCCAGCCCCAGCTCGTGGGCGAGCCGCTCGACTGGTCTGTGAAGCTGACGCTGAGGGGCTCGGTCCCGCTCAGGGGCGCTCCGACAAACGCGGCTACGGGAGCTACCGGGCCTCCGCCGCCGACTGCCGCCTCGGCATCGACCATTCCGTATCCGCTGTAGCGGTCCCAGCCTGTCCCTGATTCGACGTTTACGATGTCGATCGCGGTGTTTACAAGCTGATTCCGGATCTGGGCCGGGGTCCAGGTCGGGTTGGCCGACTTGATCAGGCCGCAGACGCCCGCCGCGTATGGAGTGGCGCAGGAAGTGCCGTTGAAGAACGGCTCGTAGTCACCTGAGCGGTATCCGCCGCTGCCGCCGATATCGGTCGTCGGGAGGATCGTCGGAGCGATGATATCGACCGCGCCGGCGGCGTTCGGAGTGTTGACGCCGTAGTTCGATCCCCACCAGCGCTCACCGTCACAGGTGTAGCCGCGCGGATCTGTATTGACGCCCGGATTACATTCCGAGCTGTTACTGCTCGAGCGCTTCCTGTCCCCGCATGGCGAAGCAGCGCCGACGCCGATCACGTTGGCGTGGATGGCGGGATAGCTGATCGTGCTGCTGTTCTCATTACCCGTCGCCGCGAGGATGACGCACCCCGCGTTGTAGGCGTATGATAGAGCCGCGTCTGTCGCGGGATCGCTGCTTATGGCGGCGCCGAGGCTCATCGAGATGATGTCAGCGCCGTTGTCGGCTGCCCAGTACAGGGCGTTCTGGATCGACGAGAAGTACATCGTGCCCTGATTATTGGCCACCTTGCAGGGCATGATCCTGCATCCAGGAGCGGCTCCGCACGAACCGCGCCCGTTGTTGGCGACAGCCGCCGCCACACCGGCGCAGCAGGTGCCGTGGCCTGGCGCGGCCGAGTTGTCATCAGGATTGGTGTCACCGCTGCCGAAATCGTACCCGGCCACGAGATTCAGGTCGGGATGGTCGATATCGACGCCCGAGTCGAGGATCGCGATTATCACGTTAGGATCGCCGTATCCGGAGTTCCACGCCGCGGGCGCGTTGGCATCGAAGCCGGGCGTTCCGACCGTGTTCGAAAGTGTGTGGTCGTACGTCCCGCCCCAGTCGAGATCGGGAAGCTGGGCTGTGTTGTTGTGCCCCCAGGAATCGGGGTACAACGGATCGTTCGGCACAGCCGCCGGGAAAGCCCTCCAGTCGGGAGTGGCATACTCGACGTTCGGATCGGCTGCGTACCGCGCGACCAGAGCAGGGATATCGGCCTCTTTCTCGAGGTCGACCCTGAACCACTGGTCGCTGCCTAAACGCATGGCCTCGGCCCGGTCTTTCATCAGGATATAGGCCCGGGAGATATTTTTAACTCCCGCGTCCTTTCCGATGACGTCTATCGACATCAGTCCGGTAGCCGCGTCGGGAAGGGGCTGTGTAGCCTGAAGGCCTATGCTGAGGTTGGACTTGTCGATGCTGGATTTCCTGAACTTGACGAGGATCCGGTCCGGAGCGTAGGGAAGGACTTTCTCGCCCCCGGCAACGAAGCCCTTCTGCACCGGAGCGAACTCCCTCGGTGCGGTACCTGCCGCCATGGCACTGAACAATGGCGAGAGGATGAGCATCAGGCAGATAGCAGCAAGGATTGATCTCTGCTTCATGGTCTCTCCTAACCGTCTGCGTCGCGGGCCCGGAAAAGCGATCTCGTAACACCCATGCCTCCGGGCTTTTGACTGGTGGGGAACAGGACCTTCAGTGGAGGTCCTTCGCAACTGAAAACGGCCGAGCTGCTACCTCCTTTCTCCTGCGGACTGTGAACGCACCGATCTCCCCCGCTCCTCCCGGAACGCTTTTACGCAATACTGCCCACCACACGGAGCAGGGAAGCTCATGAATGAATGACAAGCTGAAGGAATGTGACGATCCAAAGATGCGACCCCTCGTTCTCAAAGCAAAGCCGAGGACCGGTGCAAATACTCAACGAAAACGAAGCTCTTCCGTCTTTCCCCTCTGAGTATCAGTAATAAAATGCTTTTCCCCGCGGAAGGGAGCGGATGTGTGATCCTGTGCGAGCGGATCGAGGTTCGACAGGAGCACCCGGTCCCGTCATCAGCATCAATATATTGTATCTGTTCCCCGCAGACTCAATCAAGCATATTTTGTTTTATGGCAGTAATTTATAAGAATTTTTCGTCAACGATGCTTTACATATATCATTACTGTTTCTGTCAGTTTGTGCCCGTTGAAAGGAGCTGATTTCAACAAGACCCGCCGGGGATATGGCGCCCGGCGGGTCATAATACGGCCTGCATTAAAACATATCCGGCCGGTCAGTCGATCTTCACGCCCATGTTGTAGAACATGAAGGAGAATTCGTCGGCCATCTCCTCGATCATCTTGCTCGTGCTCACCGAGCCGTGTCCCGATTTCGTCTCTATCCGGATGAGCACGGGGTTGTCCCCGGCCTGTTTCGCCTGCAGCTCTGCGATGAACTTGAACGAGTGTGCCGGCACTACGCGGTCGTCGTGGTCGGCTGTCGTCACGAGGGTAGCGGGATAGCTGACCCCGGCCTTTATATTGTGCAGCGGTGAATAGGCGAGCAGCGTCCTGAACTGCTCCTCGTCATCGCTCGAGCCGTACTCGACCGCCCAGCCCCAGCCGATCGTGAACTTGTGGTAGCGCAGCATGTCCATCACCCCGACAGCGGGCAGGGCCACCTTGAAGAGCTCCGGCCTCTGCGTCATGCAAGCGCCGACAAGCAGGCCGCCGTTAGAACCTCCGGCGATAGCCAGTTTCCCTCTGGAGGTGTATTTCTCGCTTATCAGGTACTCGGCGGCCGCGATAAAGTCGTCGAAGACGTTCTGCTTGTCAGCGAGCATGCCCCCCTCGTGCCATTTCTCGCCGTACTCTCCCCCACCCCTGAGGTTCGGGATGGCGATCACACAGTCGTGTTCGAGAATAGCGACGCTTGTCGAGTTAAAGCGAGGCGTGATGCTTACCTGGAAGCCGCCGTAGCCGTAAAGGTATGCCGGGTTATCTCCGTCGAGCTTAAGGCCCTTCCTGTATATGATGAACATAGGCACCCTGGTGCCGTCCTTGCTGGTGTAGAAGACCTGCTTTACTTCATAGGCTTCCGGATCAAACTCGACCTCGCTGCGGCGGAATACCTCCGACTTTCCGCTCGCGATATCATATTTGAATATCGTCGGCGGATAGGTAAAGGAGCTGAATGAATAAAAAAGGATATCGTCATCGCGATGGCCGCCAAAGCCGCCCGCGCTGCCGAGCGCGGGTAACTCGATCTTCCTTACGGGATTCCCCTCGAGATCGAACTGCTCGACCTGCGTGCAGGCGTCCTTGAGGTAGCTGCAGAAGAGCTGCCCTCCGGCGGTCGCCGCTCCCCTGAGCACATCAGGCCTCTCGGCGACGACCGTCTTCCAGTTCTCCTTCTGTGGATTCCCCGGATCCACGAGAACGACCTTCTCGTTGGGCGCGTCGACTGTGGTCTGCATCAGGAACTTGTCCCCGACATTCTCGATCACCCGGCTGTCATGATCAAAACCGGTTATGAGCGGCTTGAACTCGCCGGTGATCCCGTCGAGCTTCCTGTACCACAGTTCGTTCCCGTGTGTCCCTTCGGCCACCGAAAGGATTATATACTCTTCGCCCTCGGTGACGTCCGCCCAGACCCAGCGCAGCGGGTGCTCGGTGTCCTCATAGACGAGTACGTCCTTTTCCTGCGAGTCGCCGAGCCTGTGGTACCGGACCTTCTGATACTCGTTCTTCCCCTTCAGTTCCTCTCCCTCGGCCGGGCTGTCGTAGCAGCTGTAAAAGAACCCGTCGCCGTACCACGCGGCGCCGCTGAACTTGACCCACTCTATGCGGTCGCCCAGCTCCTTCTTCGTTGCCACCTCCATCACGCGGATCTCGCGCCAGTCCGAACCCGACTCGGAGCGCGAGAAAGCGACATACCTGTCGTCGGTCGAGAACCCCATGAGGCTTATCCTGACCGTGCCGTCCTCTGAGAGCTTGTTTGGATCGATAAAGATCTCTGGCTTCCCGTCGAGCCCCCTCTGGCAATAGATCACGTACTGGTTCTGCAGTCCGTCGTTCTTGCTGAAGAAGTAGTAATCTCCGGCCCTGAAGGGGGAGGAATATTTCGGGTAGTTGTAAAGCTCGGTGATCCTGTCCCTTATCTTTGCCCTGTACGGGATCTGGTCCAGGTACGCGAAGGTGACCTCGTTCTCCGCCTTGACCCATGCCTTTACATCCTCGGCGTTGTCATCTTCCAGCCACCTGTAAGGGTCGGCGACCTTCGTCCCGAAGTAATCGTCCACCTGGTCGACCTTCTTGGTCACCGGATAGGTCAGCGCGCCCTTCCCGGCATAGATCACCTGGCCGGCCATGATGGGCACCAAAAGGAACATAAAGAACAGTGCGATACTCTTGCTGCGCATCTGACGCCTCCCGTGAAGTCTGTAAAGAAAATATCGATCCAACGATTTACGGAGTGTTACATCAAAGCTTGATCTTCGTCAACCGGGTCTTTTACTGTTGACCTCAGACTTCTCATTCCACACTTAGCCTGTATATACGGGAATCGAGATAGCTTGTATCGAAGTTGTACCAGAAATGCGAACCGTCAAAGGCAAGCCCGGCAGGATATACGAATGTGTGTTCTCCGGGAAGGTGATAGACGGTCAGCACATCACCTGCGCCGCTTATCTTATAGAGCCTTTTAAAGAACCAGCCGATCGCCCAGAAATATTCCCCGTCAAATGCTATGTCGACCAGGTCAGGGACGTCAACAGTGACGGTCTGCAGAACTGACCCATCCAGGCCAAGCCTGTACAGCAGATCCGATTCGATGGATATGGACCAGAGGTCCTCCCCGCTCCAGGCGAGGCCCGAAGTCCTGTGGCCGATCCTGAACCTTCTTGATATCGACCCATCCTTTGTAAATTCGATGATATCCGATTCGTTCCGCGATCCATCAGGATCTGTCACCGTCACAGGAAATCCGCCCCAGAGCAGTGTGCCGTCTGAAGTCAGCGCGTCACTCGTCCAGTGCATGTCTGTTTCGAACAGGACCGCGATCGTATCTACTATTGCAGCTGTCGAGTCCATGATAAAATAGTCCCTGCCGGAGGTGCTTATCCAAATATGCTCCCCATCAAAGGCCAGACCCAATGTAACAGCTCTAACGTCTATGAAAGTGTCGGCCGTGGCATCGGCCGATTCCAGCTCGGCACACTCCAGATCCGCCGTCATACCATACGCCGAATGATAAAATGATCCCTCCAGAGTCCCGCCGGATCCCACCGTCAGCTGTATGTCGAATTCGTAGTCATAGGGCATCCTGTCAGTATCGAGGTGGAGCTGGATATAATCGCCGTCAGCCGTGCCGGTGAAATAGATGTGATCGAAGGGATACTCCAGAACGCGAGATCGTATCACGGCCTCAGCCGACACTTTTCTCCCGTTTCGGATGAGATCCAGCATTATCGCGCCGGAATCCACTCCGCCTGTATCGGAATACGAACCGAGCCATATCGTCAGTCCGGGCTCTGTCCTGTCCGGGCCGGATGACTTGTCGTCACAACCGATAACGGCGAAGATCGCCAGGGCGACAAGCGCAAGGAACAGACGCATTCTTGACAGGATCGATATCTTCATGCGAAACCTCCGATTACCAGGGGAGATCGGCCATGAGACAAAATGTGGATCCCAGGGGGGTCTACTTGCCTGAAAGCAATACCGCCGCCGCGACCTTAACCAGGTCGGCGAGGACAAACGGCGCGACCGCCATCGCGAGGACTCCTGAAAGCGACTGGCCGCTCAGCAGCCAGAGGTAGGTGGAGCCGCCAAGCAGTATCGTGGCGGAGCCGGCCAGAGCAGCCGCCAGGACAGCCGGCCTGCCGCCGCCAAGCGACCTTGCCAGGGCGCCGGCAAGCAGCGCTGCTGCCGGAAAAGCGATGAGATATCCGCCTGTGGGACCTAACAGGATGGCAGGCCCGAAGGTCAGGCCCGCGAAGACCGGCGCTCCGGCCAGGCCGACGCCGATATAAGCCATCATCGCGTAAAAACCGTCCCGGGGACCGAGAACGATCCCGGCGAGTACCACGAACAGCGTCTGCATCGTCACGGGAACCGGAGTGTAGGGAAGGCGGACCGCTAACTGGGCGGCGAGTGCCGTAAAGCCGACGAAGGCGCCGATCCCAGCGACGCGCCTTATCGAGGCGGCCATATCCTTTGTCATTCCTGTATAGACTGCTGTTTTTCCGCTCATCACGCCGTTCTCCTTTTTTATGCCTCCAAGGACCCCTGGAATCTATCGGATTCCTCCTGATTTATCAAGAGGAAGGTGGCCCCTCGTCGACGACTTCTCCGACCGAGATATTGCCCAGGTAGAAGTTAGCCGTCATCTCGATATTGCCCTTGATAAGGCCCATGGCCGCCTCGTCCACGCTTTCGATCTCGTATTCCTCCCTGACCGCCGCCAGCACCCCGAAAAACTCGAAGAGAAGCATGCGGAAAGCCATGAAATACATATAGTTGAACTCTAGCTTCTCCGCGTAGGCCGCCTGGTCCTTCCCGCGAAGCGAGGTCAGCTCCCTGAAATCTTCTTCCGTTCCTTCGCCCAGCACCTTCTCGACCCTCCCGGCGGTCCCGACCCTTACCTTCTCCTCGAGCGCTCCGAGGGCCACGTTGATCTTCTCCGCCGACGGCTCCCCGCTGTTGACCCGTTCGAGCAGGTACTCGAGCAGCGCCTCTGCCTCCGTTACGAGATCCTTGAGGAAAACGAGGTTGCGCTCCAACGACGCGACGTACCCGGCGCTCTCCATCCGCTCCCTCTTCGCGGCCAGCATGCTCGAGAGGTTCTCCCTGAAGACCTCGGGAGGAGGATAGTTCTCGCTGACGTGCGCCGAGAATGTCGCGATCAGGGACTCGATGTCCGCCTTGTCCTTCGCTTTTTCCGCCATTCCCCTATCTCTTTCTCTTTTCCTTCTTTTCGGGCTCGCCGTAAGGCGTCCCGATGCGGGGCGTCACGGTAACGGCGCCTCCCTCGTAGAGGGGCTCGGGCACAATGCTGCCCAGCCTGAAGGAGTAGAGCCTGCTGTCCTCTGAGACGAGCGTCACGATCCCTCCCCAGATGCCGGAGGCAGTCGCCAGGACGGGTAACCACCCAGCCTCCAGGGTGCCGTACTCGTCACCTTTCCTCACCAGCCTCATGACCGTTCCGCCGGTCATCTGCACGACGACGCCGCCGGAGGAGATATCTATGATGCGTATACGGCCCGGGAACGGCTGCCTGATCACTTCCCTGAGGCTTTCCGGGTCGTAGAGGACCAGGGTGTCGCCGTGAGTGCCCCTTCCCTTGTGCGTCACGATTACACCATCGTCTACCAGGCCGGCGCCCGATTTGTCGGATGAGGCGATCGCGGTCTCCCGGACACGCTCCGGATTATGTCCCGGTCTTATCTCATACTCCAGCAGGGTCTTTTTGCCGAACGCGAGGATCTTCCCTCCCGCTTTCACCATCGTTGTGATATCGTTTCCTATGCTGATGTAGCGCTTCGTCTTCAGCCCATCGTATTCGAACGAATAGCAGAACCCATTATCGAAAGTGACATATATCGCGTCTTCGGCCGCGATCACGCTCATTATCTTCCTGTCGAGCGGCTGTTCGGCGGAGAGGGCCGGCTCTCCGTCGACCCATTCGACGAGGTAGAGCCTCGATTTCTGCTTGAAATTGACGCCGAAGACCGCCCTGCCGCCCCACCTCGAAGCATCGACGAGATCGGCTTTCCTGCCGGATGTCCCTGCGATGAGCCTGAACGCCGAGGCCGACCTGCTCTCGAACACTTTCTCCGAGCTGCCGGCGACGATGTCCAGTTTCGATCCGCGGTCCTTGTTTTCAACGAGCGCGAAGAAATCTCCCGAAGAGGATGCTCCATCCTCGCAGCGTACAAGCTTCAGGCCGCGCACGGTCAGCGATGGATCGACCGGCATCTCGCAGTCTGAGTACGTAGGGGATCCGACGACCGGATTCACCCTGATGCTCAGCTCATCCCCGCTCCGGACCTTCAGTGAGGGCTTCGTCTTCCCCCTCCTGTCGACATCGGGGTCCTCTGCGTCCCTGTAGTACGGGTTGTCCCCAGGCAGAAGGGCGAAGTAGATGAACCCGGAAGCGACCTCCCCCGGTTCTATGAATACCGGATCGAAGTATCCGCCGCGGCCAGCGGGGAAGAACGAGTTGCGCAGCAGGGGCTTATATTCCCTCGAGTACTGCACTCCCCTGACTATGTAGTAGATGCCTAGAGGCCAGACGATCATCCCTCCGACGACGTGCTTCGCGTGCATCTCCCTGTAGTCAGGGACAGCTGCCTTACCCTTCATGTACATCACTGCTTCGATGGGATGTATCGGGTCCAGGACGTCACTGCCGATCTCGAGGGTGAATCCCCTGAATGTATCGCCGAGCGGGAGGTAGTTGAGGTTGTGTATCTGCACGGGGCGATCGTCCACGTTCTTGACGGTCACGTAGACAGGCACGACGCCGCTGTCGGGAGGGTAGCATTTGAACAGGGACTTGAAGACCTCGGGATCGTCGATCAGCGTGGCGGCCGCCTCGATGCCCGCGCCGTGGACGAGCTGGTTCGAATCTATATCGGTCAGTACGATCTTTTTACCGCATGACAGCGAGGCAACGGCTAGGGTGGCCACCAGCAACATCGCGCTGCTTCTTTTAAATATCATCCTTCAGTCCTTCCAGCGGCACAGTCCTGCCTAGCGGGGTGACGCCGCAATACTTCTCCATCGTTTTCAGGAAGCATTCATTCTCGCAGAACCCCCCCGAAAGGTAAAGATGTTCCGGCCTGCCGCTGAAATCGAACACGTTCCTGACCATCCCGTGCAGGAACATCGCGACCGCCTCTTCCGGTGGAGTCCCGGTCGACACATGCTCGAGGACCTTCTCCATGCCGAAGACGCCGCAGGTGACGTTTATCCATCTCCCGGACGGTGGAAGCCCGTCGAAATCGACCTCGTAATAGTTGCCGAGAAGCTCGATCGTGGCGCCGGTCGATGAGCCGCAGGCGAGGTTCCAGTCGAGCTTCTTCACCTTACGGCCGGCGAACCGGATGAATTTGACATCCCTGCCGCCTACATCCACGACCGAGAAATCCTCGTCGCCCACAAGCGCGAGGCTTCCCTGCGCGAGGGCGATCAACTCGTTCCTGTATATTCCGCACCGGTTCTTGCCGCTGTGCCCGGTTGCCACCTCGAAGAAAAGGTCGCCGCGGCGCACCAGTTCGCGTGTCGAGATGATCTCGACCTCACCGGTCGCCGTCTCGAGAATCTTAGTCCATGTGCTGCCACAGTCCGCTATCAGCATCGGCATTACCGCCTATGAGAGCCTGATAAAGGCCTCGACCTTTGCGAGTATCGAGTCGTTTATCTCCTGGTGGCAGTCTACGGCGATACCACCATATTTCTCCGCGAGGTTGTGCGCGAGGTCCTGCTTGGCGCAGAAGCTCTGGTGGAAAAAGACCGTCGGTATCGAATCGTCGACCATGCACTCGAGATCGAGATCGGAAGGCCGGCCAGCCTCGACGCACCTGATCCAGCCGTATATGTGCGTCGTCTCCGGAAAGAGCTCGAGCAGCCTGAAATCGTTGGGGGGCACCCCCCAGAAGCCGTGGGTGGGCTCGCAGGCGGCCGGAGGATCGGCCGGCGGCGACGGATCCACTATCGTCTCCATTATCCTGTCTACGCGATGAGGGAGCCGCCCCCTTCCGGTAGACCACACGAGCGGTCTGTCCTCGAACTCATCCTCGGGGAACCTCGACTCGAACACTTCTAGCCCCATCCCCTTGAGTATCCAGGCGGCGTGCCTGCCCCTGTCGCACTTGTCCTCGCCGACGGCGGCGACAACGGCGGCCAACCTGCCACCGAGCTGTGCGGCGTTGTCGACGATGTTCGAGATTATCCGGCATGTCGCCCTGGGCAGAAGCCCCGAATCTGGGGCGCCAGCCGCCACGTCGAGGTCGACGAGCGGCAGGCCGGTGCCGAAACACTCCCTTACCTCGCCAAGAAGCCTGCGGCGCGGAAAGCCGAAATAACCGATGAGTTTTCCCTGATTGCCAGTCATTGACATTCACCGCGGGACAGGGCGCGCGAGGTCGGGGGAGGTTGCCGGCCGCGCGTGGCGTGGGCTACTCCTCGCCGTTCTCGACCCGCTCCATGGCATCGATGATCTTCTCGGGACGATCAGCCTTTAGGAGCTTTTCCCTGAATCCAGGGACCTTGATCATCTTGACTATCTTGGCGATAGCCTGGACATGAGGCCCCGACTCGTTCGTAGGCGCGATCATCAGAAAGAACAGGTGCGATGGCTGCCCGTCCTGGGCCTCGAAATCAACGCCTTTCTTCGACACACCGACCACGATGCGGAGCCTGTCGACCGCGTCGCACTTCGCGTGCGGTATCGCCACTCCTTTTTCCAGCCCCGTGCTCCCGTCACGCTCCCTCTTGAGGACTGCCTCGAAGATCGTGTCGGCGTCGCATCTGTCACAGTGTTCCGACATATGCTCGACGAGCTCCTCGATGACCTCGCGCTTATCGGTGCCCTCGAGGTTGAGTATTATATGCTCGGGTTCGATATAATCAGTGAGCTTCATCCAAATTCGCCTCCCGTGATGCGTCCTCCGGACATCTCGGAGATGGGGCTAACATAATCAACCCCGGCCCGGATGGCAAGACCCGCGGCTACAGGTCCTCGAACATCCTCTCTATCCTGTCCCTGCCCCGGACTACCAGTACTGGGCACTTGACCTTTCTAAGAATCCTCTCGCCCTCCTCGTAGAACGAGTCTCTCAGGCTCAGGACCTCGCCCAGCTCTCCCTGGACGAGGATATCGGCCGCGCAGCCGTCAGCCTCGTGGGCCACCTCTTCGTGAACGACACCCTTCCTGAGGACCGTATCGACGTTTAGCCCCTTCCTGCCGGCAAGCTTTACGATATAGTTGAGATACCTCTTGCCGTCCTCCTCGAGGTCCCTTTCGTAGTCCATCTTCTCCATCTGTACGAATACCTTCGCCTTGAGGAGCTCGGAGAGGAGGTTCTCGTTGACCACATATATGACCCTGAGCGCGCTGCCGTATGATTTCGCCATGGAGATCGCGAACTGGGCGGCTGTTATTGAGGATTCGCTCCCGTCGATATAGAGCAGTATGGTTCCGAGCGGATTACTCATCGGGCTACTCCCTTTCTCCGCGAGAGGCGGTCCTTCACAAGCTTGAGCACGAAGAACGCCTCCCTCTCGGATTCCTCGAGCGCCATCTCGATATACTTCAATGTCTCGTCATAGTCAGGTATGAATATCTTCTCGAGGGCGTTGACCCTGCGGATCGTCTTGCCTACCTCGCGCGAGAGGCGCATGAGCGATATCCTCGCCTCGGCGAGCGTTCCGAGCAACCGAAGGACCTCGCGGAACTTCTTGATCGCCTCGTCGATCCAGATGCTGCTCTCTGCTTCGGCGAAGTAAGGTGAGCGGTCATCGAACCGTACCTTTACCCGCGGCAGCGATACGCCCATGACCCTCTTCTCGGAGAAAGATATGTCGGATTCTATGTCCATCCCCAGGGCGATCATATTGACCTCCCTGCGCCCCATCCTAAGGATCGCCTGGTCTAGCGCCTCGAACGCCTCGCGGAGCTTGGCCTCGACCTCTTCCTGCGCCTCGACGGCCCTGTCGATCAGCCCCATCAGCTCGACGATGAGGATCTTGCGCTTCTGGTCGAGAAGCTCCCACCCCTCGCGCGCGAAGCCGAGGTCCCGCTTGGTCTTCATCAGATTTGTCTTTGTCGGGGCTACCTCGTAGCGGGCCATATCATCATTCCTTGCCGTAATACTTGGAGATCTCTTCCTCGCTGATCCGGTACAGCTCATCCTTGGGCAGAGTGGAGATGACCTTCCATCCCATATCGAGCGTCTCCGTTATCGAACGGTCCTCGTTCTCGCCCTGGCTGAGGAACTCTCTTTCGAACCTCTCTCCGAACTCGAGGTATACCTTGTCAAGCGGCGTCAGCTCCTCCTCGCCAATAACGGCGGCGAGGGCGCGCACGTCCTTGACGTGCGAGTAGGCGGCGAAGAGCTGGCTCGCGATGTGCGCATGGTCCTCTCTCGTCATGCCCTCTCCGATACCATCCTTCATGAGGCGCGAAAGGGAGGGAAGCCCCGCTATCGGCGGATAGATGTTCCTCTGGTCGAGCTCCCGCTCGAGCACGATCTGCCCCTCGGTGATATAGCCGGAAAGATCGGGCACCGGGTGAGAGATATCGTCGTTGGGCATCGTTAGAATAGGCATCTGGGTTATCGAGCCGTCTATCCCCTTCACCATCCCGGCGCGTTCGTATATGTTCGACAGGTCGCTGTACAGGTATCCGGGGTACCCCTTTCTGCTCGGGATCTCCTCGCGGATAGTCGATATCTCCCGGAGCGACTCGCAGTAGTTCGTCATGTCGGTCAGGATCACGAGAACGTGCATATTCATGTCGAATGCGAGGAACTCGGCCGCGGTAAGCGCCGTCCTCGGCGTCACGAGCCTCTCGACCGAAGGGTCGTCGGCGAGGTTGAGGAAGAGGACGACCTTCTCGAGGACACCCGACTCCTCGAAGTTCCTGGTAAAGTACCTCGCCACGTCGTGCTTGATCCCCATCGCGGCGAACACCACGGCGAACTGCGTTTCCTCGCCCACCAGCTTCGCCTGGCGCGTGATCTGCGCAACCAGCTTGTTGTGGGGAAGGCCGGTGCCTGAGAATATCGGAAGCTTCTGGCCCCGCACGAGCGTGTTCATCCCGTCTATAGCCGAAATACCTGTCTGGATGAATTTCTTGGGGTATTCACGCGCCGTCGGGTTGATCGGCAGTCCGTTGACGTCCATCCGCTTCTCTGCCAGCGGCGCCGGCCCGTCGTCGATCGGCTGGCCGAGCCCGTCGAAGACGCGCCCGAGGATCTCTGCGCCCGCCCCGAAGAAGAGCGGCTCGCCCCTGAAGCGGACCCTTGTCTCGGGAATGGATAGCCCGGAGGTCCCTTCGAACACCTGGATCACGGCGGCCTTTTCGCTGCTCTCGAGTATCGTCCCGAGCCTTACGCGCCCGCTCGGATCGATCACCTCTGCAATCTCGTTGTAGCCGACGTTATGGATGCCGCTGATCGCGACCAGGGGACCCGATACGCTGGCTATCCCGATGTACTCCCTGCCCTCTTTAATGTTCATGTCTGACATTCAGATCACCATTCTCTAGTCGAACATCTCGGCTATGCGCTCCATCGAGTGGTCGAGCTTGTCCCTGATCTCGTCTATCTTGTCTATCTCTTCGTTTCGTATGGCGAACTTGATCCTCAGAATATCCGAGTAGACCTCGAGTTTCTTTATCTGATGGATATTCGCACCTTTTTTTATTACCTCGACGCCGCGGTCATAGAACTCGAGTATGACCTGCAGCATCTTTATCTGCTTCTCCGGCGTGCAATACATGTCGATCTTGTCGAACGAGTTCTGCTGCAGAAACGCGTTCTTGAACAGCGTGCACGTCTCCAGGATGATCCTCTGCGTGTCTGGCAGCACATCGGGCCCGACGAGCTTTACGACCTGCTGGAGCTTCCCCTCCTGCTGGAGCAGGTCCATTATCCTGCGGCGCAGAACCCCCCATTCGCCGTCGGAGCGCTCCATCCACCATCCGCTTATCTCGTCGACATACTCGCTGTAGCTGTCCAGCCATGAGATAGCGGGGTAATGGCGGGCGTTGGCGAGCTGTCTGTCGAGAGCCCACATGCAGCGTACGAATCTCTTCGAATGCTGGGTGACCGGCTCCGAGAAATCCCCACCGGGGGGCGACACGGAGCCCACGATCGAGATCGAGCCTTCCTTGCCTCCGAGTGTCTTGACCATCCCGGCGCGCTCGTAGAACTCAGCGAGCCGCGTCGGCAGATAGGCAGGGTATCCTTCGTCGGCGGGCATCTCCTCCATACGGCCGGAGAGCTCCCTGAGGGCCTCGGCCCAGCGCGAGGTAGAGTCGGCCATTATGGCCACATGGTAACCCTGGTCACGGTAGTATTCCGCTATAGTTATCCCCGTGTAGATCGACGCCTCGCGCGCCGCCACCGGCATATTCGACGTGTTGGCTATCATTATCGTCCGTTCCATTATCGGACGCTCGGTCCTCGGGTCTATCAGCTTGGGGAACTCGATGAGCACGTCTGTCATCTCGTTACCGCGCTCGCCGCAGCCTATGTAGACGATGATGTCCGCGTCGCTCCACTTGGCGAGCGCGTGCTGCGTCATAGTCTTGCCTGTCCCGAAGCCGCCCGGCACGACGACCGTTCCCCCCTTGGCCACGGGGAAGAGAGTGTCGATGACCCTCTGCCCTGTGATAAGCGGTATGCTCAGCGGCACGCGCTCCCCGGCAGGACGCCCTTTTCTGACGGGCCAGCGCTGGTATAGATGGACCTCATAGCATTCGCCGTCGGCGTTCTCGGTCTTTACGACGACCTCT
>Ga0315542_1000515_pt1 | contig 24343 bp, 15 predicted proteins | sample SalMarSW160120MG_FD_202541 | JGI IMG/M metagenome (GOLD analysis project Ga0315542, IMG submission 202541) | Salt marsh sediment microbial communities from the Plum Island Ecosystem LTER, Massachusetts, United States - Salt Marsh Sediment SW1601-20 ... | reverse complement strand
AAATAATAACACTTTTTCATGGAACGATTGCTCCTCCAATGATTGGGTTGGTATTCACCTGAAATCCTCGAATAATGATAATATCTTTATAAGAAATAACTGTTCGTCAAATGGATTATATGGAATTGAATCAGATTCATCAAATAATAACGATTTCTTGGAAAACGATTGCTCCTTTAATGGTAAACACGGCATTAACGTCTATTCTTCCAGTAATGATAATATTATCTCAGGAAATACTGCAAATAATAATACAGATATTGGAATACGTATTTATAGTTCTGATAATAATACTGTCTCTGGAAATTCTGTAAATATTAATGATTATGGAATAAATATTGCTTATTCTTATAATAATACTGTCTCTGGAAATACAGCAAATGATAATCAAAGGCAAGGAATATATCTTTATGAATCTGATAATAATACTATTACAGGAAGTACAGCAAGAAATAATAACTATAATGGAATATATATTGATTTTTCTGATAATAATTCAATCTCAGGAAATACTGCAAATAATAATGGATATTATGGAATATATCTTCGTCATTCTGATAATAATGATGTCTCTGGAAATTCTGTAAATGATAATAATCAAGGAATCCGTATAGACACATTTTGTGAAAACAATTTTATCGGAGGAAACACTGCAAATAGTAATAATTTTGGAATATTTATTGATAATTCTAATAATAATACTATCTCAAGAAATATTGTTGATAATAATGTGAATTACGGTATTTATATAACATCAAGTGATTACAATTTAATTTATAACAACTATTTCATAAATAATGGAATTCAGGCTAGAGATTTAGGAACTAATAATAATTGGAATTCCTCTATTATTGGTAATTACTGGGATGATTATTCTGGAGTTGATAGTAATGGAGATGGTATAGGAGATACCCCATATATCATTCCTGGTACAGCTGGAAGTCAAGATAATTTCCCAATTTACGACGATAAAGCCCCTTTAGTATCGATCTATTTACCATTGAATGGAACATGTATCGATTCAAGACCAAGAATCAATGTGAGCGCATTTGATCCAAATATGGATAGTATGTGGTATGAAATAAATGAACAACAAGTCACTATCAATTCTGGAGTCGAGGTTTTATTGGATGACCAAATATGGACGGGGTTGACAGATGGACCTTTTATTATTAAAATTTATGCCACCGATTTGATCGGACACATAAATGATTCCTATTCGTTGATACTATATAAAGATACTGCTAATCCAATTATATCCATTACTAATCCTATTGAGGATCAAGAATTTGGAGTTCAGGCACCAACCTATGACTTTGATATTGATGAACTTTGTTTAGATGCCATGTGGTATGTCATTATTTCTGAGGGTTCAACGACACATATAATTTCGTCGACATCCGGAGCTATAAATGAATCTTTATGGGATTCTTTAGATGATGGAGAAATTACTATTAGATTCTATGCCAATGATACATTAGGACACGAAGGCTATGCAGAAGTTATTATTATTAAAAATACAAGTACGGGTCCAGGAACACCCGTGATTATAGGATTTGATATTTTCACCATAATTGCCATGATCTCGCTGATTACAACAATAATGATATGGAGAAAAAAATTGTTAAATTTCAATAAATAAACTTCCTTTTTTATTTTCTTTTATTTTTTTTATTTTTCTTAGAATCTTTGATACTTCTGCCCTCATAAATGAGATTTATTATTTTATTTTATAAATTACTCTAAAATAATTTGTTCCATCCATCATCGAAACTTTCATGAAATTATTGGAACTAAAATCATTAAAATAAACACACTCGAATATTCATAAGAGCATCATAATGATGCTTAAAACAATTTTATTTAAAAACGAGTTGATATAAATTAAAAATCGAAAATTTAATGAAAATAAATCTTTTGAGGTTAAACTAATTTTTTTGGTCTTGATAATAGGGGTTTCTATCATTTATACGACTCCTTATGCCAAAGCTGCAGAGGACAATTATGAAGAAAACGATATTTACCTTGAAGCATATGATATTGATTCTAATGCAGGTCAATGGCTATCTGAAATTGATGGGCTTGGATATCAAAATGATCATGATTGGTATTCATTCGATCTTACGTTTGGAAGATTGATTGTATATTATAGTGGATCAGTTAATATCCAGATAAGTAAGCAAAGTGATCCTTTTAATTATTTATATAACCAAAATGATTTTACTAACAAAATACTTGATGTTAACGTGGATACTGGAATTGTTTGGTTGATTAAAATTTCAGGTTCTAATGAAGGAAATAGTTACAATATTTACTGGGATGATATCACATGGACTTGGAATGATCATTATGAAAATAATGATGATTATTCAACTGCCTATGATCTTACGTCTTATGAAAATACCTATTTATCGGGCATTGATTCATTAGGGGTAAGTGATGATCATGATTGGTTCAAATTCACTGCTGATCCATATAACCTACATGTTCAGATAGATTTTAAAACTAATATTGGCGATTATTTTGAATTGTATTTATTTGATACTGATGGATCTACTTGGTTGGATGAGGAATCCTGGTCAAATAACATGCAAATAGATTACTATTTGCCTTGTCCTGGTACATATTTTATTAGAGTAACTGGAGATTATAGTCATTATATTTATGATCTAAGGTGGAATGAATTACCGTATCTATGGGATGATAATTATGAACCAAATGATGCTAAATCTAATGCGTATTTCTTATCTTATACAAGATTAAGTGATGATCAGGGTCTCGGAAAGCAATCTGATGATGATTGGTATGATATTGTTATAGGACGCCCAAATTTAATCTTAGATATAGATTGTACATTTACCCATGCGGATGGAAATATTGATATTTCCCTATATGATTATAGTGGTACTCTTGTAGCTTCAAGTACTTCAACAACGAATAATGAACACATTGATTATGAGCTAGATCATCTCCATATCCTTCATTATTACAATCATTATTTTATTAAAGTATATGGTGATGATAATATGAATGATTATGATTTACAGTGGAGCGCTTCTCCTCCATCGGATGATATTTATGAACAAAACGACGATTTTAATGAAGTTTATGATTTCTCTGCCCATGAAAATACATGGTTATCAACTATTGGTGGAGAGGCAATTAATTTAGATCAAGATTGGTATCGAATTCATGTTGATCCTGGAGGGAGAGCAATAGAAATTAATTGTACTTTTACTTACAATTATGGTGATATAGAGCTCGCACTTTATGATGATAGTGAAACTTTAATCAAAGAAAGCAAATCTGATACGGATGATGAATTCATAAAATGCGTGCTTCCTACTGGTGGATCTTATTATATTAAAGTATTTCAAGATCCATTTTATACATTCTTTCCAAATCATTATGACTTAAAATGGAATACTTATATACCAATAGAAGACAATTATGAAGAAAACGATGATTTAGGGTCATCCTACGATATTTCCTTAAATGAGTCTATTTGGTTAGATCAGGTTAACGGAATAGGGCGACAAAATGACTTGGATTGGTATAAAATATATATACCATCAGGAGAACACAATTTAGAGATCGAATGTTCATTCACACATAGTCTCGGTGATATAGACATAGCTTTATATGATGCTAGCGAAATTAAAAGAGCAGAAAAAAAAACCATAACTGACAATGAGACTATTAATACATTCCTTACTGGAAATGCTTATTACCATGTCTTAGTTTATGGAAAAACTTGTAACAGTGGTAATGAATATAATCTAAGATGGAATATGACTTTTATTCCTCCTTCAGATGATAATTATGAAGAGAATGATAATATAGGAGACGCGTACAGTTTATCAGCATATAATTCAACTTGGTTGCATGATATCGATGGACATGGAAGGCAGATTGATGATGATTGGTATGAAATTTCTATTATTACTGGGGTACCTATTTTAGAAATTGAATGTACTTTCACTCATGCTGATGGTAATATAGATATTGGATTATACTATGCTAATGGGACGCAAATTGCAGTGAGTATTTCTACTGACAATAATGAGTTCATAACTCAATTTGTTTCAATTTCAGGATTTTATTACGTAAATGTATTTGGACCTAATTGGGGAAATGAATACGATTTAAAATGGACAACAGGGCTTGATAATACTCCACCTCTTATAATAAACGCTCCAGATGATATTTCTTTGTTTACGGATTATACTGATGTGGAAATTTCATGGATAGCAACCGATGAAGATCCAAACATATATACTATTGAACTTGCGGGGATTGGAATTGTTGATGGACCAACTAGTTGGTCAAGCGGAGTAGCTGTTACATACGATATCCCCGAGGGATTATTAGTAGGAGATCATTTCTATACAATCAACTTTACTGATGAATCTGGTAATTTTATCACCGATGAGGTAAAAATCACAGTTCAAGGAGATGTCATTGATCCCATAGTTACATTTGGAACAGAAGACTATTCTTTAGCAAACGGATATACGGAGGAATTCATCTCGTGGATTGCAACTGATGAAAATCCAAACACTTATACAATCGAAGTTCAAGGTTGTGGAGTCATAGCCGGTCCTATTGTTTGGTATAGTGGAGTTGAAATTCACTATTACCTTCCAGAAGAGTTAACACCGGGAGATTATTTCTACACTGTTAATTTTACTGATGATGCTGGAAATTTTGCCACTGACACTGTAAAGCTAACAATTCAAGAAGAGACTACTGGAGATGCTCCTGCAATTCCTTTTGGAAATCACTTTTTGGTTTTCATGACAATTTCCATTATTGCATTGATATTACTCCAGAAAAGGAAAAGATAATCAATTTTCTTTTTTATTTTATTTTATATTTCATTTTTTTTTAAGTTTTTATCTTATACTCCAAATAAGAAATAAACGACGAAGAATTTAACCATTTTTTTATAATTATTTTTTTTATTTTTACTTTTTCGTCATTTATTATCTTTGAAACATAATAAATATATATTCAAAAAAATAATTTTGAAGTAAGGATTCCGACATGTTATTTGTGAAATGAGACAATAAAAATAGATAATCATTAATGTGCTTTAATGAGGGAGATATTTAAAATTTTGAATGAATTAGAGGAAATAAAGAGATTAATTGAAACAGATAAATTCCAAGAAGCCATCATGATATTAGATAAATTAGAGGAAAACTCCGATCTCGGACAATCGGAAATATCCCAGATATTTTTCTATAAAGCCATATCATTCATGAGTTTGGGAAATTATCCAGAGACATTGAAATATGCTAAAAAAGTCTATCGTCATATTCGTAAAGATGCGTCAAATCCTCAACTGATTGAAATTTTAGTAATGATGGGTCATGCTTCATGTTGGTTAGGGAATTTTGAAAAGGGATATCAATATATAGATGAAGCTGAGCAGAAATTAGACAATTTAATTGATATTTCAGAAAAAAGAAGGACCCTTTTAAAAGCAAAGATATATGTTGGTAAAAATTGTGGTTATATGCAACAGGGAAAAAGTGATTTAGTCTGTGATTCTGCACTAAAAATTTCAAATCTAAGTGAACAAATTAACGATACATTTGTATTAGCTCAAATTTATTATCAATTAGGATCACTTTATACCTTTTTTAGAATTGATATAGAATTAGCTATTAAATATTCTTACAAATGTCAACCTCTTGCAGAAGAATTGGGAAATATAACTCTAATTACTTTCAATTTAGTTACCATTGGTTCGATTTATGTAATGACAGGTGATTTAGAAAAAGCATTATTTTATCATGAGGAAGCATTGAAAAAGACTGATATTGTCATGATTAAGATGTCTATTTTTAATAACCTCTCAATGATTTACACCCAAAAAGGAGAATTAGAGAAAGCTTTAGAATCAATTGAAAAATCGTTTGAATTAGCTAATAAAGTTAAAGCCCCATACATTTTGAGTAGCACGTTAGCAAGTATGATCGAAATCTTAGTTTTAACAGGGAAAAATGAAAGAGCAAGAGAGCATTTAATTATATTGAAAGAGATAGCTGAAAAAGAGAAAAACCCACTTACGGAATTATATGCTCATTTTTGTGAAGCTTTTATCTTAAAGGCAAAGAATCGAATTCAAGATCGGGCTAAAGCACAAAGTATCTTCGAAGAAATAGTGCAGCAAGACGTGTTTTCTGGAGAATTAACAATGAAAGCTTTTTTAAATCTATGCGATTTATTAGTAGAGGAATTTCGCTTAACTTCTGAATTGGAAGTATTAGATGACTTGAGTATATTAATTGAAAAATTAATAACTATTGCAAAAAGTCAAAATTCGTTTTGGATTTTAGCTGAAACATATCTATTACAGGCAAAATTTGCTTTATTAAAAGGAGATTTGAATGGAGCTAGGAGAAAATTAACTGAAGCTCAAGATCTCGCCGAGAAAAATAATCTTAAATTATTAATGGGTAAAATTTCATATGAATATGATAAAATATTAAAAAATTTGAAGATATGGGAAACACTTATAGAAAACGATGCTCCTTTAAAAGAAAGAATCGAATTAGCAGAATTAAATGTACATATTGATAACATGTTATTTAATCGAAAAGTTATTCTTGAAATCTCTGAAGAAGACCCCGTAATAATCTTAATAATTTCAGAAGGAGGCACGCCCATATTTTCGCATTCATTTATTAAAGAAAAAACATTCGAAACCCAAGTTATTAGTGGATTTCTAACAACAATAGATTACTTTATTAAAGAAACCTTTTCTCAAGGATTAGATCGAGCAGTTTTCGGAAATTATACGCTCTTAATGAAGTATCTTCAACCTTTTTATATAACCTATATTTTTAGTGGTGAATCCTATTATGCTCATCAGAGAATTAAGTATTTTATCGAAAATTTAAAAAATGAGTATAGAATTTGGGAAATGTTGATGAAGAATTATGGGGAGAATAAATCTTTGAAACTCGATAATCTTCCCATTCTCGAAAAATTAATTACAGATATATTTATAAATAAGAGTATCATTTCTGAACTGATTTAATACATTGTAACTTATTAGATAAACAAGGTATTATGCGCTTAAAAGAAATAAAAAAAGCAAAAGAATTATTTGAGCATGGTAATTTTGAAGAAGTGCTTTTAATATTAAAAAAAATTGAAAATAGAGAAGAATTAGTTGATGAAGACAAACTCACTCTTAATCTCCTTAAAAGTTCAGTTTATTATAGATATAGAGAAGATCAAAAGTGCCTTGAATGTGCTCAGAAAGCTTATCAATTGAGTAATAAATTAGATCTAAAGCTTTATTCGATCGATGCTCTTTTAAATATGGCTTGGGCTTCATTATGGTTAGGAGATTTTGATAGAGCTTTTGATTCAGTCCTTAAAAGTGAGAGTATTTATAAAACTTTAAAGAACTTGAAAAAAAAAGATTATAAAAACAGAATAGCAGCGATTCTTTTGATTAAATCATGTAGTTGTTGGTTTCAAGCAAAAATGGAAGGATTAGAATTCGCGAAGGAAAGCCTAAAAATACGTCAAAGATATGGTAAAAAATATGAAATTGTAGAATCTTACAGTATGTTGTGTGGCTTTTCTACATATTTTCAAGAGGATTTAGATTATACTCTTAAGTTATTAGAAAATTGTCAAAATCTAGCAGTTGAAATTAATCATCCATGGATGAACTCATTTAATCTTAAGAATTTTGGAGATATCTATTATATAAAAGGTGATTTAAGAAAAGCACTTAACTACTATAAAAAGGCCATTATACCTTTCGAAAAAAGAAACAATCCTTTCCCAACCGTAACTACTTTAGGTGAAATCGGGAAGATTTATAGAGAATTGGGTAATTTAAATCAATGTTTAATCCAACTTAGAAAAAGTTACGAAATTGCGAAAGAAACCAAGAATAATTGGATAATGAGTGAAGTTATTGCAAATTTAATAGAAGTTCTAATTATAAATGATGATATTAAAGAAGCTCAAGGTTACTTGAAAGAATTGAAGATAATCAGTAAACAAGAAACTAAAAATCAACGGATTAAACAATCCTACTTAATTTCTAAAGCTTTAATTTTAAAATCAAATCCAAGATTTCATAACCAGGTAAAAGCACAAGAAATTTTGAACTTTATTGTTAAAACGGATTCAAGAAAAAATGAATCCTTCGTAGTTGCTTTATTAAACCAATGCGAAATATTATTGACAGAATTAAATATTACTCATAACCTTAAAATAATTGATGAGATACAGGATCTTATTGAACAATTACTAAAAATTACAGAAAGATTAAAGTCGTATTGGATTTTAGCAGAAACTTATGTTTTACAGGCAGAGTTAGCATTATTGACCTTCAACTTAAAAGAAGCAAGAAGATTATTAACAAAAGCTCAGTTAGTAGCCGAAAAATATGGTATGTATAGATTAGCGGCAAAAATTTCCTTTCAACATGACAATTTACTTCGAAAATTAAATATCTGGAAAGATTTAAGGGCTTCAAAATCAACATTAGCTGAACGTTTTGCATTGACGAATATAACAAAACAAATGACCTATATGACACATAAGTGTAGATTAGAAGCTCCAAAAGTATCAGAAGAACAACCCATCATAATTTTAATAATCACACAAGATGGAGATATTATGTTTAAACATTGTTTTAATGATGAGGAAAATTTTGATTCTCATCTCTTAGGTGGTTTCATAACTACAATTGATTACTTTATGAAAGAAGTATTTTCACAAGGGCTTGATCGAGCGGTATTTGGAGAGTATACACTTTTGATGAAGTATCTTCAACCTTTTTATATAACCTATATCTTTAGTGGAGATTCCTATTATGCTCATCAAAAAATTAAGTATTTTACTGAAAATTTGAAGAAAATAGATGAAATTTGGGAAGATCTTATTTTTAATTTTAAAAGTAGTAAATCTATTCATTTAATCGATAATCGCTTACTTGAATCATTGATAAGTAATACCTTCATATACAAAAAAGTAGAATTAAAAGAACTTCTATAAATTCTAATATTTTTATATTATTTATGGGTTCAAAAGTTTAAATTAATCGCATTATAATTCTATATTGACTTAATCTATACAGAGTAATGTAAAAATAATGGATAAAGGAGAATATCAATTTAAGATTTCAGTAGTAGGAGATGGAGCAGTAGGCAAAACATCCCTCATTAAAAAATTCACTAAAGGAACTTTTGAGAAAGATTACATCAAAACAATTGGCGCTCAGCTCTCAAGATTTACTGAGAAAGTTAATGATGATATAATAAATTTAATTTTTTGGGACATTGCTGGACAAGATGATCTAAGTTTTCTAAAACCTTTATTCTATAAAGAGAGCACTATTTGTATTATAGTATTTAGCCTTGAAGAGACCGATTTAGGTACTGATAGTTTTATCCATATAAAGGAATGGCACGAAGAATTAAAGAAATTTTGTAGTGATATTCCTATAGTATTGTTCGCTAATAAAGTCGATCTAGTAGAGGAGAATGATTTGGACATCTCAAAAATTCAAAATATTGTAAAAACACTTGGCTTCCAAGAATTTTACTTAACCTCTGCAAAAACAGGACAAGGAGTTATTGATGCATTTAATGCTATTATTAATGAATTATATCAGAAGAAATAAAGAATAATGCTCAGCTCATTGCATTAAAAATTTCAAAAATTAAAATTAATCTGCAAATTCTTCTTCTATTTGACTTAAATCCAAATTTAGAAAATATTCATTGATAATTTTATTGTATTCTGATTTAGCACTACTTATTAAGCTGCGAATCAAAGTGATGTTGATTTTATTAAGTGCTTTAGATGGAATTGAGAACCAGTTTTTAATTCCAAGGATAAAAACATTCCACGGCGCCTTTATATCCTCTTGGGATCGCTTTAATATTTCCTTACTTAAAATAATCCAGAAAGATATGAGATTGGGTGAGATTTCTACATTTTGATTAAAGGATGCTCGTTGAAAGGATCCGAATGCTAGAATCATTAGAAATGCTAATCCATATTTGATTTGAATTCGATAAGATTCTCTTAAATCATTTCGTATTAAATTTTCCCAATTATCAACAGCAAGGACATCATTAGGGATTAGATTCATGCTTGATTTCAATTTTCCGAAATAAAATTCTTGAGTAAGATAAGGTTGTGTAGATATGAATTGAAAAATTCTTAAAGCACCAGCAATTCGCCATTCAATCCAAGAATAAGAATAATTTAGAGCTTTTTCTAGCGCAGAATTGATATTTGGTAATAATGATAATATTTGTTTAAGTTTCAGATTGATCTCATCATAGTAGGTTATATAATGATCAAAGATTTGAGAATATGAATATCCTAAAATGTCTATATAGGTAAATACTTCAAGACAATCAATGAAGAGATTTAAATACCTTGGTTCTGAAATTAAATCAACTACATCATTATCATGTATCAATGAATAAGTTCCATAATAAGTTGACTCTCCAGTATATATCGTTGCAAAAAGTACATGATATTGAATTACTTTTTCTATTAAAATTTGTATCTTTTTATTTAATTTATATGGATTTAATAATCCTTTTTCAGAAATTAAATTAAAACTTTGTTGCGGATGGTCTCGTTTCCTGATAAATTTACCGATATCATGATAAACTAAGATTATTGGAATTAAATTGGTATTGAAATCTGAAATCTTCTGAATTTTAGCTAATATTTGATTTATGGAATTAGGAGAAAATCCGGGATAATTGAGTTTTTTATTTTGAATTAAAAAAAAGACCCGTATTGTTCGAAAAATATGCTTAACAGTTCGATTGAATTCTTGAGGGTCCCTTTCCTTACCAAATTCTAAAATCTCTTTAAGATTGGGATATAAGGAAACAAATCCATGGAATATATCTGTATTGATGACATCCTCTAAGGAGTCAAGATCAGTAAGAGAGATCTTATTGAAAAGATTTTGAAGATCTTTTATCATAATATTAGATACTGAAAGTAATATAAAGTAAAGATTAACAAGATATTAATTATTTATTCATTATAATAATTAATGAGATGCGAGGCTTTTCAGAATGAAACCCCCTATATGTTGCATTTGTTATAATCGATTAGAGGATATGGACAAGGGTGGATTGATCTACTTTAAAGAAACCAAGGCAGATAAGAAGTGGAAAAAAAAGATGGAAGAAGAAGGAATGGTCGGTCATCCCCCTTACGCAGAATGGTTTTGTGAAGAACATTTTCAAGATGCCATTAAATTAAAAGAAAAGACTATAACTGAAGCTTTAAAGATCTTAAAAGAAAAAATTTAATTTATTATTTTAAGGTATTTTTTTCTGACGTGGAATTTCTCCAAAAAGAATGGGATCGTTTGTGTATTTTATCCAATTAAATAGCTCTTTTTTTAACGTTCCAATAACGTGTTCAAATTCGGGATTTTCAGCTAAATTTGTCTTCTCGTTTGGGTCAAATTCAAGGTCATATAATTCTTCAGTAACTCGGGAATAATTATATCTTTCTTTCATGTATTGACCGGATAAATCCATTAAAATATCAGCTGGAATTTGATAAAGTGTATTTAGTGGCTTAAAATTATAGATCATCTTGTATTTCTTAGTTCTCATACATCTTATTGGATCATAGAGTTCATGATAAGTCTTTTCTGCAAATATTCTATTTCTAAATTCATCCACTTCTCCTTTTAATAATGGAAGAATGGTTTTTCCTTCAACATTGCTTGGAGGCTTTCCTCCAGCAAGATCAACGAATGAAGGTAACAAATCAATATTACTAATCATTTGATCATATATTTTTCCCCCTGAAAATAGATCTGACGAGTTTAAACTCATCAAAAGTAATGTTTTAATCCCTGGATCATATAACGTGCATTTACTCCGAGGGAATGCGCTTCCATGATCGGTTGTATAAATAAATAGCGTGTTTTCTAATAGTTTTGTATCCTGTAGCCTGTCTATTATTTTTCCAATGAGCGTATCTACCTTTTCAATTGCTCCATAAAATTCTCCAAAGTCTTTTCGTATCATTTCATTATCGGGTAAAAATGGAGGGACTTCTACTTCATTAGCATCGACTGGATCTGCCCACGCACTAAATGGACGATGGGTTTCAATAGTACCGAAATTAGCGTAGAATGGTTTATCATCTACTTTATGCGCTTCGATAAATTGGAGGAAATCTTTTTCAATTTTATTTATGCTGTACTTATAATCTTTAGTACGTTTATTCATTGTATCATATCCTAATTTCTCCGGAAAGTTTGTTTCGTGCTGAAGTCCCACTAAATGGGTAGTATACCCAAATTCTTTCATGTACATAGGTATTGTCTTGTTGTTTTCGGGTAAATTCCATCCGCGATTGGCTAAGCCCATTAAACCATTCTGATGTGGATAAAGTGACGTTTGTATGCTACCACGACTTGGACTGCATTGAGGAGCCGTACAAAAATTATTGGTAAATCGAATACCTTCATTTGCTAATTTGTCCAAATTTGGCGTGTGTAATGAATTTGGAGTTTGAAGGGTATTGTAACAACCCAAGAACTGCCCTTGATCATGGGTAATAAATAAAATAATGTTCGGCTTGCAAGGCATATTTAAAATGAGTCTTTTTTATTTTACTTTGATATTTTTTGATCGATTAGGTCTATAAATTGTAAACATACATTGAAAAAATCTTTTAAAACCTTCTTGCTGATATTTTCGGGAGCATCATTGATGGAATGCCAATTTACTGCCTTATGTTTATGTTCTTCTACCCCAAATATGGCGGAAGCTTTGTATCCTTTGTGAATATATTGACAAGCATCACAAGCACCAATTTTGAGATAAACTCTTCTTAACTTCAAGATATCTGGATTTTCTTTCTTTACTGCATTATACGCATCTTCAAGAATATTGTTCACGTCTTTGTCATAAATTGCGCCATGCATGTCTTTTTCAATAATTGCCATTTCCTCTGCAGCTCCACAACATTCTAAAACGACAGTGTAAGAATTATTTAGTATGCCTTGATCTCCATATTTTTTAACAAAAGCACCCGCACCTTTATCTCCAACTTCCTCGCTTCCTTGTGAACCTACCCATACTTCCACATTTTTAAGTCTATTTTTGCTTAAATATTTTCCTATAGCCAATGAAACTGCTGATCCAGATAAATTATCATTTGCTCCTAGTACTACTGTTTTTCCGAGAAATCCTTTTAATATCCAGATAAAGAAGGGATAAATTATGATAAGTGATAAGAAGTAAACAAGATCGATGGTTGTCCAAGATAGAATGTTTGAATCATAAATGATAATTGAGGAATCTCCAGTAATTTGTACGATACATTTCCATAAAGAAAAGATGATAGTATGCACTAAGAAATATAAACCTATTATGGCAATCCACTTCCGTAATTTTCGAGGATAACTTGCTATATTCATTTCCTTTGCACTATCGGTGTGACCTTCAAATATAACCCGAAATTTTACCTCTCCAGTTGGCTTGATAATCCCAAATACATTGCTTGAGGTTTTTTTCTTGAAAAATGGACCAATCCATCCCTTCATGAGCATCATTTCGGAATACAAAATCCATAATCCAAGAAATACAAAAACAGCCGATAATATTGGAAAAGGAAATTGAAATATCATAAAAATGGGAGAGGATCCTCCAAGAATTCCTGCAAATTTAATAAACCCTTGGGGATACATGGCAGGTCTAGTTTTAAATTCATCAATGAATGTTTCATCAGAAAATTTGTCTAGTTCATCTTTAATCCACAAGTTTGCATCCTTTTCTGCTTGACTACAGGAATATCGTGGGCCAAATTTCTTGCAAATGGAATCAATGATGTCATACATGTAATCTGAATTTGAATCCTCTATTGCCAAATTTATTCTTCTCTCTAATCATAAAATATGTAATTTGAATAATATTAGGCTAGTTGGTTTATTTATATTTTGATTTTTTTTAAACACGCTCGAGTGTTGAATAAAATTACCTTGTTTCTTTCTTGCTGAGTATTTTTAAATTCTTTAATGGAATTGAAATAAAATCTATATAAGTTAAGATCATAATTGCAAGAAATATTCTTTGAGTTAATCCTTTATATCTAAAAGGAGAAATTAAATACATAATGAAACCGAATAAGCAAATATAGAAATAAATTTGATAACGGTAAAAATTAAATGAAGATCCGCCCTCTTTTCGATAAAATAGAGAAATATAAAAATAGGAGAGAGGAAGAGAAAGAAAAGCGAAGTAGGAAGAAACTCCGTGAATTACTCCAGAAAAGGAATATGGTTCTGTTATATAATCGGTCGGAAATATTCCAGCGATAGTTATAAAAATAGCCCATAATAATAATGCTCTTGTACCATTTTTTACTAAACGAGTCATTGGGAGTGTTTCACGAATGGCAAAATATGATAAGAACGAACTTAAGCCTAAAGTAATGAGTGCTATGGGTAAAAAGAATCCAAAAGGACCAATCGTATATTCACTCATTGTTTGCATTAATGGGTCATAATCTATACGAAATAAATGAAAAAGGATTATGATAATGAATAATATTACTACACAAATGAAACTCAAATAAGAAAGAATAACTGGTTTTTTATCGTGTTCCATTAGTTTTATAATCAATTAGCGAATAAAATATTTTTAATTCGATCGTAAAACTGTTCTTTCACGAAAAATTGAACTCAAATAAAATTAAAGAATAAAAGCGTCTTTTTAATACTTTTCAGAACCTTGGAAAAAAATGATTATCTTTATGATTCAATATTCAATTTTTGATAAATGAAAGCAATAATAATAACAAAAACAAGTAAGATTGGAATTGAAATTACAATTGGGGACATATTTTCACCTTCAGAATTGAGTATAAGCGAGGCAGGAATGGAGAGAATTAATGGAATCAATTCAGCTATAAGTGCTAAGATAATAAGCCATTTTTTTGACATCTTTCCTTGAAGGAATCTTACGATCCCATATAAAACTGCAAATCGAAAAAAATAAAATTCCACATAGTATCGCAGAGTCACGAGATATCTAAAAGAATAATAAGTTGAATAATCCCAAAGCATTGCTATAATTGAATTTGTACCAGGCCCTAAATCTATATGGTATCCATATGGAGCTAATAGTATGATTAGGATAGAAACAACAATAATAAAGAGATTAATTAAATTTTTTCTTTTAAATGTCATAACGGGAAATCAACCATATAAAATTTAATTTGTTAAGCAAGAATATTAGTAAATTTATAAATCTAATTCTCTATAAAAAGAATAGAATAAAATTGGTTAATTTTTTATGATTTTTGGAAACCATCTTGGAACCTTTTTTTTATACTCAAGAAATTCGTTTCCAAATAAATTTTCCATAATTTTTTCTTCGAATTTTACCATTTTATTATATACCAGAAAGATTGGAATAAATGCTACGATGCTTATTAATGATATTGATAAAGAGATACATGCCACATATATCAATATAATGCCAAAATACATCGGATTGCGAGTTCTCCCGAGAATTCCTTCATCAATTAGATTTGTGGGAGGTTCATGCGATTTAAATAGAGTCTTATGTGAGACATATATGAAGCTATACGCTATAATTAATATTACGATGAATAAGATCAAACGTAAGATGAAAGGAACATAATTATCTAGTACCGTCGATATTCGAAAGATATTTGTATCCAGAATCCAAATTACCATAAAGGTAATAGGTAATAAAATATGATAGAGATGCGTATAAGGCATTTCTCTTTCAAAACCAGGCTTTTTTGAACTCATTAGAATCACTTGATTTAGTTAATATCATATTAATCTCTAATTTAATAATATTTCTAGAGACCAATTTTTAATCATCCTTTTTGAAATAAGGGATTAAGAAATTCCAATTCAAATTTGTGAATAACGCATATTATCTCTATTCAAAATCTAAAAGAGCCCGAAAGAAATCCCCTTCTTAATTACTTAATTATTATAATTTTTTTTTTCTATTATTAATTTTTTAATAGCAGAGAGTTTAATATGAAATACTAATTCTTTATAGCATTATTTTTTTAAAATTGAGGAATACAAGAGTTATCATGATTAGCGAACCCAAAAAAGCAACAAAATTAGTGGATTTAATTATTTTCATCCTATATGCATTAGGACCACTAAATGGAAATGTTATTTTAGTTTTATTTGGTGTTCTTTCTTTGGAATTTTCAGTGATTCCAAATGCGATATTGCTTGCTATTCCGGCATTCATGTTCCCTTTTGCTTTTGTTCAACTATTTTCTGGGGCTATTTCGGATGTGAAAGGACGTTTTCAAGTAATTCTCTTGGGATTATCTATCTTTGGATTAGGAATGATACTGGCATCATTTTCCTTTTCGTTGACAATTTTTATTATCGCAAATATCTTAGCTGGTATTGGTTTTGGATTTGTAAATCCTGTGTTGATCGCTCTACTTACCGATATCACTCCAGATGCTAAAGTTCCCAAAAAATTAGGCGTATTAGGTGCTGTTGCTAATCTAGGAGTAAGTTTAGGACCATTGCTTGCTAGTCAAATAATTAATTTTGGATGGAGATATTTGTATGTGATAATTTTGGGTATTACAATTTTAGGAATGCTAATCATCTTTTTTGTAAGGAAAAATATTCCAATAACCAAAAGTAACGCAAGAATTCGAACATTTTTCTCTAATCTAACGCGAGAAATTCGTCGCACACCCGTTATTTTATTAATCTTATCGGCGTTTTTATTTTCGCACACATCTACTGCAAGTGTTATTTGGACATCGCGATCTTTTACTCACGTAATTCCTGAAACAATTTCTGGGGTTGTACTTGCTTCTTTTGGATTAATGGGTTTTGTATCAGGAGTTTTAACAGGATTCATTATAAAGAATAAGGGTATACGACTAGCTTTAACGATAGGAGCAATTTCATTATTGATTGGTAATATGATTTTAATAGCATTTGGAAATATCAATCTCGTAACCCTTCCTCTCACTACGATCGGACTCATTTTTATGGGATTTGCAGGTGGAATAATGATGACATTAATCATGTTTTATAGTCAAACTTTGTCTAAAGAAAGACGCGGTGCTCTTGCTGGTTTAACGACGGCGTTTATTTTCATCGGAATTGCCTTAGTTCCCTCCACTTTAGAACCATTTTTTACTTCTGGAGGAATTTCCATGGTTTACGTGGTCATTTTTGCATTTTCAATAGCCTTAATTTTCAGTTTAGTATTATTATATAAATTCGGAAAAAAGAGTCCCAAATAAGAAATTAGGCGAAAATAGCGACAATTTACGATTGTTTTTCAGCCATGGAATTTATTCTGCATACATGTATTCTTCTGATACGTTCTTCTTGCTTTTATCAAGAAAGTATGGTTCGACTATGGATGTTATTTGCTTAAAATCATAATGGAGAGGATCAATTGCTTTTAAGCGACAAACTGTCGAGCATCTTCCACATCCTTTACAGATAGCGGGATTAATGTATGCTTTCTTCGTAGAAATGCTCACATCTTCATACTCTTGTTTTAAATCGACAAGTGTGATTGCTTTAAATTGGCAAACTTCAGCACATTTCCCGCAACCATTGCACTTTTCAATATTTACTATCATATCCTTGAAAAAGCACTCAATAGAGAGGAAAACCGACAACATCTCTAATTTTGTGGTAGATATTTCATGGAGATTTAAAAATCTGCTGGCTCTCCCCGCTGCTGCATTTGCTTCTAAAATCGAATCTTGAACATTTTTTGGCCATTGAGCACAGCCACATATAAAAATACCATGAGAAGATAAATCTAAAGGTCTTAATTTTTTATGAGCTTCAATGAAAAAGCCATTATCATCGATATTAACTTTTAATTTTGATGCAAGATCGGGTATATCTTCAGGAGGAATCATGGGTGTAGATAAAATAACAAGATCAGTCTCAAATGTAATAATTTCTTTATTGTTAGTGATACTAGGCACTTTTATTTCATATTTCTCAGGATTGTCGTTAATTTTAGTAACATATGGAATAGTTGTCAAATCATATTTTAGATAGTCAGCGATTTTTTTTCTTTTGCTCACATATTGTTCAAATTCCTTTTTAGCCATGTGTAATTCTCTAAAAAGGACTATAATCTTTAATTCAGGCTTTAATTTTTTTAAGATATTAATGTTTTTTATGGTATTACTGCAACATATATTAGAACAATAGGAGTATCCACCCTTCTGTCGCGCATTTACGCACATTATTATTGTGATATGTTCAATCTTATCAAGCATGTCACTTTTCCCTTCTTTTAATCGCTCTTCTAATTCTAATTGGGTTATTACTTGCTTATTTTCCTCATTATATTGAAATAGACCTTGAGGTTTGAATTCTTTACTCCCTGTTGCTACTATAACCGTACCTATATCAAAATTAATTTCTTTTTCTTGACTGCGTATTTTTACATGATAATTTCCCAATGACCCTTCTAGCTTCTCTATTGAAGAGTTAAGAAAGACCCTAATCTTTTCATTGTTTGATACTAGTTCGATCTTTTCCTCCATAAATTTTGATGCTTTTTGTTGAGTTGGATAAATCAAGTTGAGATGAGTCAAATTTCCTCCTAATTTATCTTCCCTTTCAACTAAAATAGTTTCAAATCCTTGATTTCCGATGTTTATTGCGGCAGTCATTCCTGATATGCCACCTCCAATTATTAATGTTCGAGGAATAATCTTGATTAATTCTTCCTCAGGTCTGGATTCAATCTCTTTATCAACTATTTGTGTGTATCTCGCAGGGCTCAAAAATGTAGAAATTTGAGAGGCAACCCCACTCGCATTTGAAACGGTCTCAGCAATCACCATTGGACCTTGACAAAAGCCACATAAGTACACTCCATCTTTAGTTGATAGTGATTTGTCAAAATATGAAGAGTCTTTAAAAAAACCGAATTTATCAACATTAATACCCATAATTTCAGCTAATTCTCTTGTACCACGAGAAGGGACTAAAGGTGCTGCCAGGACCACTAAATTTGCAATATAAATCTTTCCTAGTTCCCCTGTTCTTAAATCATCATATTTAACAATTATATCATGAGAGCTTGGTACTTCTTCTATGGAATTAATGTTAGAATTGAAATAGTTTATACCATAATCTAATTGAGCTTTCTTGGTATATTCATAAAAATTTTTACCAAATACCCTAATATTATGTCGAAATATAGAAACTTGTGAGTCTTGAGCATACATTTTCGTTAAAACCGCATCCTTAGTCGTATACATGCAACATGCTCTCGAGCAATAGGGAATATCGTCACCCAAATAACTGGATCCAGCGCATTGAATAAATGCGATACTTTTTGGTTCTGTCTCATCACTGGGTCTTAGAATTTGGTTTCCAAATGGTCCTGTTGGGCTAAGAATCCTTTCATATTCTAAAGCATTCACGACGTTCTTGTATTGATAACCCCATTTCGAAGATAATCTTTGTCCTAGCATTTCATATCCCGTCGCAATCACAATTGCACCGACGTTAAATTCAATATTTTTTGGTTTTTGTTCGAAGTCAATTGCTTCATTCTTACAGACTTTTTCACAGACTCGACATACATTCCTATTAAGATAAAGACAGAGTTCTGGATCAATCATGTACACAGGAGGAATGGCTTGGGGGAATGGTATGTAAATAGATTTTCTCTTTCCCAAGTTCATATCAAATAAATTGGGGGCTTCCACCTTGGGGCATTTTGTTGCACAATCGCCGCATCCTTTACATCTTGCTTCGTTCACGAATCGTGGATTCTTTTGGATAATAACATTAAAATCTCCTGCCTTCCCTGAAACTGTTTTAACCTCAGATAATGTATAAAGATTAATATTAGGATTTCGATATATTGCAATCATTTTTGGAGCTAATACACATAAACTACAGTCGTTTGAAGGAAACAACTTGTCAAATTGTGCCATGTGCCCTCCAATATATGCTTCTTTTTCAACAAGATGAACTTTAAATCCAAGTTCAGTGAGATCTAGTGAAACTTGGATTCCGGCTATGCCACCGCCTATTACTAAAACAGATCCTTCCATAATAATAAAATACCTCAAATTATGTTTTTATAAAATAAGCTGATTCTTAACAAATCAGTCTGATATTTTCTACTATTCTAAAAATAATGATAATCGATTATATAAATATTATCCTTACAATTTGCTAAATTTTGATCATTAGTTCATGAATTATTAATTTTTTTAGACAAATATCTAATTTTTGTTAAAAAAAGTGATCATTCAAGAATAAAATAATTGATATAGAGAACCAACTTTTGTATTAGAGTACTTTTAGAGGTCCTAATTCTTTAATTTCATTTGTGAATTCTGTAATTACCTCTGCGAACCTTTTGCCCTCCGAGGCGCTAATCCATTCTAACCTGATCCTTTTTTGATTTATCCCAAGTTGTTTAATTAAAATCTCATGTAATCTTTCAAATCTTTCCTTAGCATACTCATTTCCAGTTATATAATGACAATCTCCTATATGACAACCCGTAATTATGACCCCATCGGCTCCATCTTTTAACGCTTTTATTACAAAAGAAGGATCGACTCTTCCAGAACACATTACCCTGACAATTCGAATATTAGGAGGATATTGAAAACGAGATACACCCGCTAAATCTGCTCCAGCATAAGAACACCAATTACAACAAAATGCTAAGATTTCTGGATTAAAACCAGGAAATTTTTCCTTCGATTTAGTTTTTGACATCTTTTTTCTCTCCAAGTTATGTTTCTAATAAAAGTGATTCAATCATTGCTGTTATTTGATCAAAATCATACTGTTTTATAGATATCGCCCCGTTTGGGCAAGTAGCTGCACATGTACCACAACCCTTGCATAATGCAGAATTGATAAACGATTTTTTCACTATAAGATTTATGTCTTCATATTCTGTTATTGAATCTAAAAGATCAATTGCGTTGTACGGACACACTGATGCGCACTTTCCACAGCCAATACAGTTTAGTGGATTTACTTCTGCAACAATACCCGAAGTGGTAATTTCTTTAGCGCTTAAAAATCTACTGGCTCTTCCGGCAGCACCATTTGCCTGAGATATTGTATCTTGGACATTTTTTGGCCATTGGGCACAACCACAAAGAAAAATTCCTTCGGTGGCAAAATCGAGTGGTCTTAATTTAACATGAGCTTCGAGGAAAAATCCATTTTTATCTAATGGTACCTTTAACATTTTAGCTAGATCCATCAAATTGTCGGGTGGTACCATTGGAGTGGATAAAACGATCAAATCCGTATCAAATTCCAAAAAGTCTTGAAGGTTCGTATCATAGATTTTTATCTCATACTTTTCTGGAGATTTACTCTTTCTTTTTACAATGGGTAAGTTATCCAAGTCATAACGTAAAAAAATTGCATCTTTTCTACGTTCTCGGTAATAATCTTCATATCTTTTTTTAGCCATTTGAAGATCTCGATAAAGAACGACAAGTTCAATTTCAGGTTTGAGCTTTTTTAAAAGTCCAACATTCTTGATTGAATTACCACAACAAATATTTGAACAGTAAGTTATTCCCTCATTTTGTCTGGCATTCACGCATAAAATCGTAGTAATATGTTTGATACCATCAAGCCAAGCGGTTCCTTTTTCTTTTAATAATTGTTCTAATTCAAGTTGAGTGATAACATTCTTATTTTCCTTTTTATATTGGAAAAGATCTTTAGGTTTATGCTCTATAGCTCCAGTAGCAACTATTATCGTTCCAATACTTAATTCTTGAGTTTTATCTTTGGAAACTTCCACGGAGACGATATAATTACCCACGTATCCTTTTACTTTCTTTATTTTAGCATTTAAGAACGTCTGAATATTCTCATTTTTCTCGATTTTTTCAATAGTCTGATTAAGAAAATCTGATGCATTTTGTTCGATCGGGTACAAATCGTTTAGATAATTCAAATTTCCCCCAAGAACGGGTTCTTTTTCTACAATAAAAGTTTTGAATCCTTGATTGGCAAGATTTAGAGCCGCACTCATTCCTGCAACTCCGCCACCAATAATTAGTGCTGTAGGAGTGATCTTTAACAGTTCTTCATTTAGTGGTTTTAACAATCGTGCTTTAGCAACCGCCATTCTAATTAAATCTTTAGCTTTTTGTGTTGCCGCTTCCGCATCCCCCATGTGAACCCAAGAACACTGGTCTCGAATGTTGACCATCTCAAACAAATATTTATTCAAACCCGCTTCCACGCATGTTTCTTGAAATAATGGTTCATGAGTTCGTGGAGTGCACGATGCCACGATAAATCTATTTAACTTATTATTAATAATTAATTCTTTAATCCTTGCTTGGCTATCTGAGGAACATGAGTAAAGATTGTCTTCACATTGAATTACATTTGGTAAAGCTCGTACGTATTCAGCTAATAAAGGGACGTGAACATATTTACCTATATTAATTCCACAATGGCAAATAAGAACGCCTATTCTTGGTTCATCACCGTCTTTTATACCTAAGTCGGGGATTTCTATATCTTTGGCTTTTATTTGCTCAAACCTAACTGAGCTTAAGTAAGCAGCGACTTGTCCGGCTACACCACTCGAGCCTGCAACTGTTTCTGGTATGTCCATTGGACCTTGACAAAAGCCGCATAGAAATATGCCCTCTTTTGTTGATTTTGACTTGTTAAAATAATCTTGTTCTTTAAAAAAGTTGTATTCATCTATTTCAATTCCTAATATTTCAGATAATTGCTCGGTTCCAGATGAATGAACCAATGGAGTAGCTAAAACCACCAAGTCGGCTTCAAAATCATCAAATTCTCCCGTTTTTAAATTTTCATAATGAATTATCAAGTTCTTCGTTTCAGCATTTTCCGCTATCTTACTAATTTTTGTTTGGAAATATTTTACCCCATATTCTTTTTGGGCTCTCTGTATAAATTCATAAAAATTCTTTCCAAAGGCACGTATATCATGTCTGAAAACGAAGCATTTTGATTTTTCTGAGTGTTCAGAAGTTATTATTGCTTCTTTAGCCGTGTACATGCAACACACACTGGAACAATACGAGACTCCTTCGTGTAGATCTCTTGAGCCCGCACATTGAATAAACGCAATTTTCTCCGGTTCAACGTGATCAGATGGTCTTAAGACATGACCACCAAAAGGTCCCGAGGCACATAATATTCTTTCATATTCTAAAGCGCTTACAACATTCTCAAAACAATATCCCCATCTCGATGATAATTTTTCAGCGGGCATATCGAATCCAGTAGCAACCACGATTGCGCCAACGTTGATCTTTATTTCTTGTTCTACTTGTTCAAAATTAATTGCGTCCGCTTGGCATACCTTTGCACAAACTCCACATACGCCCTTAGTCAGTTTAAGACAAATTTCAGGATCTATGAGATAAATTGGAGGAACAGCTTGAGGAAATGGTATATAAGCAGATTTTCTTTTGCCTAAATTCATATCAAATAAGTTTGGGACTTGAATTTTAGGACATTTGGCAGCACAATCTCCACAACCCTTGCATTTCGTCTCATCAATATAGCGAGGTTTCTTAATTATTGTTGCCATAAAATCACCTGGTTTACCAGAGATTTCCTTTACCTCATGATAGGTCATTAACTCGATATTCGGGTTTCTGAACACTTCAACCATCTTGGGAGCCAATATGCATAATGAGCAATCATTTGTGGGGAAGGTTTTGTCAAGTTGAGCCATTCGACCTCCAATAGAAGGGTTTCTCTCCACGAGGTAAACTTTAAACCCTAATTCTGTGAGATCAAGGCTTGTTTGAATACCAGCTATACCCCCACCTATCACTAAAACGCTTCCTTGCATTATTTAGACTCCTTCTCCTTCTGCCTTGGTTTTTTAACCTTAATATGATTAACTAAAAATTCGGAAAAATCTAATATCTCAATGGATGCTATATCCTCAAAATCATTTTGAAGACAGCTCAAGTGAATGTTACACTTAGGACAAGAAGTAACCATTATGGTTCCTGCTTCTTTTGCTTCTAACATTCTCGTATATCTCAACGCTTTTGATTTTTCATTACAATTCATCCAAGAATTCACTCCACAACATAATGAGTTTTTCTTGTTATGCTTCATTTCATTAAATTTATAACCTAATTTTTCCAATTCCTTAAAAATTTCTCTGGTCATCTCGGTGATGTCGTTCTCTTTGGGTAAAAATCTACTCAATCTACATGGATCGTGATAAGTGAAGGGGGTGATTTCTTCGGATTTTTTAGGTTCTGCAAATTCAATATTTCCGTT